>SESG01005339.1_pt1 | contig 100068 bp, 67 predicted proteins | sample 3171421 | NCBI WGS metagenome assembly SESG01 (sample SAMN10866946, study PRJNA518727) | freshwater metagenome | biome: subpolar coniferous forest; feature: holomictic lake; material: water; isolation source: holomictic Lake 227, 6 m and 8 m depth | place: Canada: near Kenora, Ontario | collected...
GAACGCAATAACATTATCCATATTTTATTAACATGCCATCAAGTACACATGTAAATATTACTTATTTTTGAACCACTTCGCCAATTTTTTGTTACTTTTATAACAAACGAAATAAGACTCACCGCTAAGGAACAGAGACACAGCGTTTCGCTGAGTTTCTATCTCCGCGAAACTTTGCGTTCTTAGCGGCTCTGCAACGAATCTTGAAAAACAAATTACTTCATTATGTCTGAAATAGGAAAAAACATCCTCATTCCCATCGATTTTAAAGAAACCTCTCTTGTGGCTCTCGAGCAGAGTTATAAATTGGCCCATTCCCTCGACCTGGGATTGGTACTTTTATATGTTCATGAAGATCCAAGTATCCTCATGGGCTTGTTCACCCCTGATGATTTTGAAAAACAAAAAGCCCGGATCCAGTCAAAAATAGACGAAGTCGCTGCAAAAGCTGCAAAAGAATCAGGTCTCCCCACAATAGGTATGGTAAAAGAAGGGAAGATCTACCAGGAAATCGCCCGTGTTGCAGAAGTGCTTCAATCAAAGTTTATTATCATGGGCACATCAAGCAATATCGAACATACAGAGAATGGCATGATGGGCGCCAATACCTCCCGTGTGATCCGCTCTGCGCCCTGCCCTGTAATCACGATAAACAGCAAACATAACTTTAATGGCTGCCGTAGCATCTTGCTTCCGCTCGACCTGAGCCAGGAAACCCGCCAGAAAGTGACCCATGCGCTGATCATGGCAAAGGCTTTTAAAGCGAAAATAAAGGTGATGTCCGCCTTGTGGTCAAAAAATAACGAGATGATCATCAACCAGTTAAACTTCCAGCTTCAACAAGTCAGGAATTTTATAGAAAGCGAAGGCGTGGCTTGCGAAGCCGTTCTTGTTGAATCAACAGGAAAGGAAAAGAGCCTGGTGCCGATCATCCTCCGTCACGCTGCAGAAGAAGGCGACATCGACCTTATCATCATCATGACACAAAACGAACTCAGCCTGATTCAGTTCTTTGTCAGCTCCTCTGCCCAGGAAATTATGCGTCATTCTGAGATCCCGGTTATGTCTGTCATCCCAAAAGAACTGGGCTATACCTCAATTGGATAAATAAAGTCATGAAAGCTGAAATCCTAAACATCGGCGATGAATTGCTCATCGGCCAGGTTGTGAATACTAATGCCTCCTGGATGGCTTCCCAGCTGAATTTGGCCGGAATCCCGGTAGTCCAGATCAGTGTCATTTCTGATGACGAAGACAACATCCTCACAGCCCTGGACGAAGCTGCCAGCCGGGCTGATATCATTCTCATCACCGGAGGACTGGGGCCTACCAATGACGACATCACCAAACATACTTTGTGTAAATACTTCGATACGAGCCTGGTGTTTCATGAACCAAGTTATCGTGCCATTGAGCGTCTTTTTGGTAAACGCGGCATTCCCATGATCTCCCTGAACAAACAACAGGCTGATCTTCCGGAAAGTTGCACTCCCATTGACAACCCGAACGGGACCGCCCCCGGGATGTGGTTTGAACACCAGCATAAGGTTTATGTGTCGATGCCCGGTGTGCCTTTCGAGATGCAGCCCATGATGACAGATTCGGTGATTCCCAAACTGGCCCAACGTTTCCTGCTTGATTCCATTTATCACAAAACAATATTGACGGTTGGCGTTGGGGAGTCATTCCTCGCCGCGATCCTGGAGGATTGGGAGAATTCTCTTCCAAAGAACATCAGGCTGGCCTATCTGCCGCAAGCGGGCATGGTGCGGCTTCGACTGAGTGCAATCGGAAAAAACTACGAAGACATTAAGTTCATGGTAGAATCTGAAGCCGCCCGGCTGCAGGCTATCATCCCTAACCTGATCTTTGGATATGACGAAGAGAGCCTCGAAGAAGTCATCGGGAAATTACTCCTGGAGCGCGGACTGAGCTTGTCGACCGCTGAAAGCTGCACCGGTGGTTATATTGCACACAAAATCACCTCAGTTGCAGGCAGCTCAGGCTATTATCGGGGTAGTATCATCAGCTATGCCAACGAGATCAAGAAGGATTTCCTGGCCGTTACTGAAGAAGACCTGTTCACCCATGGCGCTGTTAGTGAAGTCGTGGTAAAGCAGATGGCAGAAGAAATCCGCCGGAAATTTCATAGCGATTATTCTATTGCCACTTCCGGAATTGCCGGTCCCGATGGAGGCACGCCCGAAAAACCCCTTGGCACTGTCTGGGTCGCCATCGCTGGACCCAATGGCACCCTGACAAAAAAATATTCCCTGGGTGATCACCGGGGCAGAAACATCCAAAGAGCAGGCGTTTTTGCATTAAACCTCCTGAGAAAATGCCTTCTCGGATTGAAAGAAACGGAATAATTGTATTTTTTTTCAGAAGCGTTTGGATAATTCAAAATATTGAACGAATTTTGCACTCCTTTTTCTAAAGGGATAAAACACAAACATTATGGCCAGAATTTGTCAACTTACCGGTAAAAAAGCAATGGGCGGGAACAGTGTATCCCATTCCAATATCAAAACCAAAAGAAAATTCAACCCAAACCTTCAGATCAAGAAGTTCTACATCGTAGAAGAAGATCGTTGGGTGACTCTCAAGGTTTCGACCTCCGTACTCAGAACTATTAATAAAAAAGGTATCGCTGCCTGCATCAAAGATGCTAAGGACGCTGGTTTTATTAAATAAGTTCTTTAAAGCATTATTTCCGGATGCTGTTACTTGCAAAAGTAACAGCATCTTTTTTATTCATACCTTTCGAAAATATTCTGCCCTAAAAAGCGTTTTCTTGTTTTCTGAAATATGCGATTAAGTAAGTACCTGGCTTTCATTGGTTTCCTGTTTATCTGTGCATACAGCAATAGCGCGTTTTCACAACAACGGGACCCGGATCTGGTACAATTTTCAGGCATCATCGTCACCACAGACAACCTTCAGCCTATCCCCTATTGTGACATCCTTATCCGAAACGCCCATCGTGGAACGATTTCAGATTATAACGGCTACTTCTCATTTGTTGCTAAAAAAGGTGATATCATTGACTTTACGGCACTTGGCTTTAAAAAATCGAGCTATACCATCCCTGACTCACTCACCCGGGATCATTACTCGCTCATACAAGTAATGTCGTCTGACACACTTTTGCTTTCCGAAGCAATCGTTTATCCATGGCCATCAGTAGAACAGTTTAAAGAAGCCTTTATTCACCTCCAGATCCCTTACGATGACCTTACCATCGCACAAAAAAACCTGGAGCGTAAAGACCTGGCCAGGCGTGAAAACGCTATGCCTATGGATGGAAGCATGAATTTCAGATATCAGGTCGACAAACAAACTGCAAAGCTATATTATGCCGGGCAGTTACCCCCGAATAACCTCCTCAATCCTTTCGCGTGGGCCCAGTTTATCAAAGCCTGGCGGGATGGCAAATTCAAGAATAACAAAGACTGATGCGCTTGAGATTACTCACCCTTCTTTTACTGGTCTTCACTTTCTATGCTCAAAGCACTCAGGCTCAGGAGAAAGCGATTGTTTTTGGCCGAATCACAGACGCAGGAGGAAAAGGTCTTCCATTGGTCAATGTGTCTATTTTCGGGCAAACCAGCGGAACAACCACTGGCAACAATGGCAGCTTTGAACTCAAAGTCCCTGCAAATCAGGAATTCACCCTTATTATCTCTTTTATTGGCTTTAAAAGCCTAAAGGAGAAGATTTTATTAAAACCCGGCGAGAAAAAAGAAGTCAACAGAAGTCTTGCTTCTGTCGTCACCGAATTGGGAACCATAGAAGTTAAGGATGAGAAAGTAAACCGCAGCACCAACCTGATCCGGATAAACCCAAAATCGGCACTGGCAATCCCCAGCGCTTCAGGCAGCAGCATTGAGAGCCTGATCAAGACCATGCCTGGCGTCACTTCAAACAACGAACTCAGCACCCAGTACTCGGTAAGGGGTGGCAATTACGATGAAAACCTGGTGTATGTCAATGACATTGAAATCTACCGCCCTTTCCTGGTTCGTAGCGGACAACAGGAAGGCCTGAGCTTCCTCAATCCAGACCTGGTTTCTTCTATTCAGTTCTCAGCTGGTGGTTTTGATGCAAAATATGGCGACAAACAAAGCTCTGTACTCGACATTCAGTATAAAAGACCTGTAAAAACCGCTGGATCTGTGAGCCTTAGCCTGCTTGGAGCCTCCGCACATCTGGAAGGTGCTTCTGCCGACACCAAATTTTCATACCTGGTGGGTGCCCGTTATAAAACCAATAAATATCTCCTCAACAGCCTGCCGACCAAAGGCGACTATCAGCCAAGCTTCACTGATGTTCAGACAAACCTGAATTATACTTTCTCTCAGAAATGGGAAATCAGTTTCCTTGGCAACTACTCCTATAATAAGTACAGCTTTATCCCCACTGACCGAGAAACAGCCTTTGGGACATTAACTGATGCTTACCAGTTTAAAGTGTATTTCGAAGGACAAGAGAAAGATAAATTCGTTAACTACCTGGGCGCTACGACATTATCCTATCGTCCTCGATCTAATATCAACCTCCGCCTGATTGCTTCTGCCTTTCAGACAATAGAAAAAGAAACTTTTGACATCCTCGGGCAGTATTATCTTAGCCGGCTAGAAACAAACTGGGGCAGTGACAACTTCGGAAATCCTGTGGAAGCCCTTGGCGTTGGGAGTTATCTCAACCATGCCCGCAACACCCTGAATGCCGTGGTGATGAACATGGAACACCGTGGCAGCCGGGAAAAAGAAAACCAGTTCCTGCAATGGGGTGTTAAATATCAAAGGGAAAATATTGTCGACAAGATGAGTGAATGGAACCTCATCGACTCTGCAGGTTTTACTTTACCCCATCCCCCTGATTCAATAGGGTACAGCAATCCTCAGCAACAAAACGCACAATCACTTCAACTTCAAGACTTTGTTCGTGCAAAAAATATATTAGGAACGAACCGGCTCAGTGGGTTTCTCCAGAATACCTGGACTGTTAATTCCGACAAAAGCAAGATGTCATTCACTGCCGGGATTCGTTCTAGTTACTGGGATCTAAACAAACAACTGCTGATTTCTCCCAGGGCTTCTGTTTCCGTGAAACCCAATTGGGAAAAAGACATCCTGTTCCGCCTGGCGCTTGGAGTTTATAACCAGGCACCCTTTTACCGTGAGATGCGAAACGAACAAGGGCAGCTCAACACCAGCCTGAAAGCCCAGAACTCATACCAGATTGTGGCAGGCAGCGACTGGGATTTCCAGGCTTGGGACCGTCCATTTAAGTTTGTCACTGAGTTATATTATAAATACCTCGACAATATCGTTCCCTATAATATTGACAACCTGAGAATTCAATACACAGCGAAAAACAACGCCCGCGGCTATGCCACTGGGATCGACATGCGCGTGAACGGGGAGTTCGTCAAAGGCACAGAGTCATGGGCCAGCCTGAGTATCATGAAGACCCGGGAAGACATAAAAGATGACTTCTATTACACTGCTGATGGGGTTCGCCATGAACCAGGATTCCTGCCAACACCAACCGATCAGCGAGTTAATTTGAACATTTTCTTCCAGGACTTCCTTCCCGGCCATCCGACTTTCAAGATGCACCTGAATCTGGTCTTCGGCAGTAGCCTGACTTTTGGTCCGCCCAGCACGCCGCAATACCAACATACCTATAAAATGCCTCCTTATAAAAGAGTCGACATTGGTTTTTCTAAGATGATCATTGGAGAAGAAACCGGCAAAACTGACAAAAAAGGACTCGCAAAACATATCAACAGCATGTGGATCAGCCTGGAAATCCTGAACCTGCTCCAGGTCAGCAATACTATTTCATATTATTGGGTTTCTGACATACAAAACAACCAGTATGCCATCCCCAATTATCTGACACCGCGCCAGGTAAACGTAAAATTGCATATGCAATTTTAACGAACAATTCCGTTTCGCATTTGTTTAGCAGAGAAACAATAATATCTCTGAACAATGAAAATCAAAGCAATCAGCATCCTTTTGCTGGCAATTCTATTCAATACTGCGGCGAATGCCTTTAACGGAAATGACCCATGGCTGTTAAAAACCACTAAAACCTTGTCATTCCCATCACTTCCTTATGCTACTGATGCATTGGAGCCTTACATCGACAAGATGACCATGGAAATCCACCATGATAAGCATCACAAAGCCTATTACGACAACTTCCTTAAGGCATTGCCTGGCACAGAAGCTGAAGGCATGACGCTTGGGGAAATCTTTAAAAACACCGGGAAATTTTCTCCTGCAATCCGAAATAATGCCGGTGGATTTTACAACCATCTTCTTTATTTTGAAAATATGGCTCCCGCAGGTTCTACCACGCCGGGTGCTGACCTAAAAGCTGCTATTGAAAAGAAATTCGGATCTATCGATGAATTCAAAAAACAATTCAGTGAAGCAGGCAAGACTCGTTTTGGCAGTGGCTGGGCATGGCTGAATGTAGATGACAAAGGAGCCTTATTTATCTCTTCAACGGCAAACCAGGACAATCCCCTGATGGATGTTGCCGAGAAAAAAGGCACACCTATCCTGGCGCTAGACGTATGGGAACATGCCTATTACCTTAAGTACCAAAACCGCCGTGTGGATTATATCGAGGCATTTTGGAATGTGATCAACTGGAAAGTTGTTGGGGAAAGGTTTGCTGCGACTCAAAGTCACTAGGCAAAAGCATCAGTTTTCAAGCATAAAAAGGATTATTCCTTTATAAAAAGAGCTGTTATATAATGTAACAGCTCTTTTTATAAATACTTGTATACGCTGCCTGATTGCCAGGCAATAAGACCTAACTTTCGAAGGAAAGAATCGACTTTTCAATAATCGCAATCGCTTCGCGCAGCTGCGCTTCGTTAATCACTAATGGTGGCGCAAAACGAATGATATGCCCATGGGTTGGCTTTGCGATCAGGCCATTTTCAGCCATCTTCAGACAGACATCCCAGGCTTCTTTACCATTTTTAGGCCTGATGATCACAGCATTCAGCAATCCTTTCCCGCGAACGAGTTCAATCATGTCACTTTTAATGTTACGGATAGCCTCGCGGAAGATCTTACCCATATTCTCGGCATTCTCAGCTAATTTCTCATCACGAACTACCTCGAGTGCCGTAATGGCTACCCTTGCAGCAATCGGGTTTCCACCAAAAGTAGAGCCGTGCTGACCCGGTTTGATGGTGAGCATGATTTCGTCATCAGCCAAAACTGCAGAAACGGGATAAACGCCTCCGGAAAGGGCTTTGCCTAAGATGACCATATCCGGACGAATATTGGCATGATCACAGCAAAGTAACTTACCGGTACGGGCGATTCCTGTTTGGACTTCATCAGCGACAAATAAGACGTTATTGGCTTTACAAATCGCAAAAGCTTTAAACAAATAATCTTCATCAGGAACATGTACACCAGCCTCTCCCTGGATAGGCTCAACCAGGAATCCGGCAACAGTCGGGTCTTTCACCGCAGCTTCCAGGGCAACCAGGTCATTATACGGGATGGTGACAAAACCAGAAGTAAAAGGGCCGTAATTCACACGGGCATCAGGATCGGTTGAAAACGATATGATGGTCGTGGTACGTCCATGAAAATTCTCAGCACAGACGATGATTTTTGCCTGATCTTCAGCAATGCCTTTTTTCTCATAACCCCAGCGACGGGTGAGCTTCAGTGCAGTCTCTACAGCTTCAGCGCCTGTGTTCATTGGCAAAACCTTGTCGTACCCAAAATACGTAGTGACAAATTTCTCATATTCGCCCAAAGCATCACTGTAAAAAGCACGTGAGGTGAGGGTTAAGGTCTTGGCCTGCTGAATCATAGCATCGATGATACGTGGATGACAATGACCCTGGTTTACGGCTGAGTAAGCAGAAAGAAAATCATAATAACGCTTTCCTTCAACATCCCATACATAGGGGCCTTCTCCTTTACACAGGACAACGGGTAGCGGGTGATAGTTATGTGCGCCATGTTTTTCTTCCAATTCCATGGCCAGTCGTGATTTCAGTTTTTCAGTCATTTTCCTATGTGTTTTTTTTAATATTTTTATGAAGCAAAGTTAGTAATTATCTGTAGATGACAAGACGTTAATCACTTGCAAATGCAGAATTACTATACACCTGTGAACGATATTTCTCAGATGGAGAAGGGACCATGGGGCCCAATCCCAGCCTGGGCCAGATCTCATCAATATGTTTCACCGTTTCCTCCGCTGATACAATAATGTTGGGCCAGGGACGCGCACTACCATCATGTTCAAGCGTTTTCCGGGTACCATCCACCACCAGAACGGAATAGGCCGAATCAGGATAAGATATTACTTTACAGTCCCTTAAGGGATCCATATTGTTACATACTTTCCAAACTACCGTAGACAGATCTTTCGGATCGATCACCTCTTCTACAAACACCAGGAGTTTGACTCCTTCTATTATCTTTTGCTGAATCAATTGTTCTGTGATCCGCCATACGTCACCTTTTCCTTCCTTGTGAATGCTGCAGATCAATAAGGAGATTCCGATATTTAACAAATTATCGTTCAATGACTTAAGCTGAGGAAATTTTGTAAGTACAGCCCCGGAATTCACAGAAGGCAATGGATAATTTATTTGTTCTGACGGACTCTTCGTAGTGCCATCGATGCCCAACTTGCCACCATAGGCAAAACGGATGCCTGCATGGTCGAGCACGTCGAGTGGCCCTTTGCTAATCAACACATCTTCATTCGGATTAAAATTGGCCAGAACATTCTTAAGCACTGCATGATAATCATTTACTGCGGTAAGCTCATCAACAACGAGCATCATTTTATTGAACATCATCTGGCCGGCACCCCACAGAGAGCTCATCACCCTGCCCGCCTGCCCGGGAAACTCAGGCCTGATCTGGGTGATGATCAGGTTGTGAAAAACACCTTCTGCCGGCATGTCCATGTCCTGAACTTCAGGCAACATGGTGAGGCGTATCGGCTTCAGGAAGATCCGCTCGGTTGCCTTGCCGATCCATAGGTCTTCCTGTGGAGGAATGCCGACTATTGTGGTAGGATAAACAGCATTTTTACGATGCGTTATACAAGTCACATGAAAAGCAGGGTAATAATCCGGTAAAGAGTAATAGCCGGTATGGTCGCCGAAGGGACCTTCAAAAAGGAGTTCCTCGGCCGGATCAACATAACCTTCAATAACGAAGTCGACATCAGCCGGCACTTCAAGCTCATTTGTCAGGCAGCGGACCATATCCACCTTCTTTTTCCGAAGAAAACCTGCGAAGAAATACTCATCTACGTTCTCAGGCAGTGGAGCTGTTGCCGCGTAAGTATAGGCAGGATCGCCGCCCAGGGTGACAACCACGGGCATCCGTTCTCCTTTGGCCTTGTATTCCTGAAAATGACGTGCGGAGCCCTTGTGCATATGCCAGTGCATGCCTGTCGTTGTCGGACCGAACACCTGCATGCGGTACATGCCCACATTGCGGATTCCATTGTCGGGGCTAATAGTATGAACGACAGGAAAAGTGATGAACGGTCCGCCGTCGTGAGGCCAACAAGTTAAAACGGGTAATTTATAAAGATCCGGTGAAGACATCACCACCTCCTGGCATTCGCCACGACCGCTTTTGTGATGTGGCATCCATCCTGACACCTGCGACAATGTCGGCAAAACCTTTAACTTCTCCCAAAAGCCGAGGCGAGGCAAAGTAATATTCTTAAAAACCTGGCCCATGGCCTCCCCTACTTCATCCAAATCACTAACGTCTAAGGCTATACACATTCGTTTATAGGATCCCATGGCGTTGATCAAAACCGGAAATTCTGTTCCTGTGTTTTCGAAAAGCAATGCCTTTCCGCTACTTTTTATGACGCGGTCAGTCACTTCCGCAATTTCAAGGTGCGGGTCGACAAATTCTTTGATCCGTATAAGTTCATTGGCAGCTTCGAGTTGCCGGATAAAATCCTGAAGGTTGCTGAATGCCATAATCTATAGGGCTTAATAATTTTTCAAAGATACAGCGGAGCATTCAAAAGCTTGGAAATATTTTCATAATTTGCAGAATGAATAAAAATCACCTTTCAAAGGCATTTCGGCATTTTGGATTAAGCTATCCCCTTGACCGCCTGCGCTTTCATTATCTCAGGGTAAAAAACCGCCAGGACAATCTTGCCTTTCTGAAAGAACATCCGGATGTTATTTTACCGCCTGATTACCTGATGTATGAATCATTTCAACTTGATTATCAAAAATACTATAACGACAGTAAAAAAACTGCAGCATGGCTTTGGGGCTTGCTGAGTAAGCATGGATTAGAGGCTCCGGCTAACATCCTTGACTGGGGATGCGGACCAGGCAGGATCATTCGTCATCTGCCGGGGGTCATGCCTAATGGAATCAATTATTACGGAACCGACTACAACACTGAGTCTGTAAACTGGTGTAGCAAAATGCTGCCCGGAATCCATTTCTACAGAAACCACCTGGAACCTCCGCTTCACAAGGACCTGCAAGGCTTTGACGCCATTTATGGCATCTCCATCTTCACCCATTTATCTGAAGAGATGCATCTTGCATGGGCTGCAGAACTACAACGCGTATTGCGTCCGGGAGGCTTGCTTCTTCTGACGACCCAAGGCAAGGCATTCAGGGTAAAACTCCTGGCTCCTGAAAAGAAACGTTTCGACAATGGCGAATTGGTGATCCGGGGAAAGGTAAAGGAAGGTCACCGCACTTTTTCAGCCTTTCATCCTCCTGAATATTTCTGGAAGCTGTTCCACGAACTGAAAATCATGGAACATATTGAAAAAGAAGAGGATTCTACAAACCCGCAACAAGATGTGTGGATCTTTAAAAAAATTAAATCTTAGATTCTTTAATAGGGTCAGTCTGGAAAGCTTCCTTTTTCACCCCATAAAGATCCAGGGCCACAAGCACGGCAATAAATCCCCAGAAGGGAACAGAAGCTTTGTCAGTATCCAGGAAGTTATTTAACAAGCCATGAATATAATAGGTAATCAGGCCTAAAGTGATTGAAATGGCAAGTATCCTGGCTTTCCTGTCGGCGGAGCGCTTGTAAACCTTAAACCCGGTGTAAATCGACACGATCATGATTGCCAATACGGCAAGCAAGCCTGGAACCCCTGATTCAGAAAGGGGACCAATGTATTCGCTATGCGCATTACCACGATCTCCGGCATTGGTGGAAATGATTGTGCGTTCCTGTGAATTTTGAAAAGGTGCGTACAGAAACTGGTAAGTACCTGGGCCCCATCCAAAAAATGGCCGCTCCCTGAACATCCTCATTGCTGACTTCCAACGATTTATCCTCTCAAGATTCGAGGCATCAGAAGAAATATTCGAAATCGACTGGACATGCTGAAGTATATTACTGGAAGAATCCTGCTTGTTCTTCTCCAAACGCATAAAGATCTGCGTCTGAAAGGTAAAGAAAAGGATCAGCAATCCGGTAAAAGTCAAAAACACAGTCCGAAAACGTATTTTAAAAAACACCAAAGTCAATATTCCTAAAACCGCAACAAGACTAACCCAGGCAGCACGTGTATAGGAGAAAAAAACGGCGAGTAGCAAAATTGCCAGGGCGATCGCAATAACAATACGTTGTGCTTTCTTTTGTCCGGGCACTACGAATAAACCAATGACAACCGGGATATACATGGCGAGAATGGCACCATAGGCAGTGTGGTCATTATAAAATGGAGTCATAACCCAATGTCCGGGCTCTTCACGGAATCCCCATAAGGCATGATTATAAATGGTATAAGCAACCACGATGATCAGGGGAATAATATACAACCACAAAAACTGAACTATCCGTTTTGGGTTTTTGAAAAGCTGGGCCATCAGGAAATACATAGGCACCACAAACCAAAGCCGCGAAAGCAGAAATTTGATGGAAACCATAGGGATTTCACTGGTAATTGAGGTAATCCCGATCCAGATCAGGCTGAAATAGATCACATAACTCATCGGGTGCCTCAGAATACGGCGGTCGAAGTCACTCTTGTAGAATGAGCGCAGCAGCACCCACACCAAAACGCCTGCCAACAGTGGCTCTGTCGGGATAGAAGCACCCATATTGAATTGGTAATCCCGATAAGGAACTGCCAGGGGTGTAAGAAACACGACAAGCATGAGGATCTTGTCCAGAGAATAAACATAAAGCAGTAGTAATAATGCCGCCAGGGGAATAAGGAAACCCCAATACATCTCCCTGGTGATAAGATAAGCATTCAACAGGATAAACGATATACTGAGGAAGTAAATCCAGACAGCTTTATTTTTACTTACGATTTCCAATCTGTTGGGTTTATCATCAGGAAGCCGAAGCGGCTGTATTCTGAGCTTTTTTACTCTCAATAAGAGAGATAATAAATATCGAGAGGAACAGTGCGGAGAAAACACTCATCACAACAATCAGCCAGGTAACCGGTGAAGATTTCTTATCAGCAGGAAAAGGGCGTGATACCACATTGGTATAGGTATATTCGCGATTATAATCGAGAATAGCCTGATCATATTTCAACTTGAACTCGCTGTAAGCCAGCGCTTCTGTCTGTGCCAGATCAAGTAACATCACCAGGCGCCCGTTAGAGCCGCTATGTCCTTTTACAGTTTTGGCACCCTTTAAAAACTCATCCTTTTCAGGGGTGAAGAATTTTTGTTGCTGGTTGACATTTAACTTCTCAGGACCGATATCGGCTGCAGCAATCTTCCCCCCAGAAACAATGTCAATTTCCCGCTGAATAGAATCTAACTCCTTATGTTTCAGGTCGACCCAAATCTTACAACTATTCAACACCTCTCTGAATTTGTCTTTCTGAAGTTCTCTCACCTTTTTATCATACATCCTGATAATCTCGTTCACCATATCTGCAGCTTGTTTCGGATCAGAATCAGAAACTTCAATAACGACAGATTCAAATTCCGTCTTTTTAACTTCAACCCTGCTGTTATAAAGATAAACGAGAATAGAATAATAATGAGGATCTTGTGGACTGAGGCGATAATGCTCACCCAGCTTGAACTTATTGATGAGGCTGTCGCGAATCTCCCTGGAGTTAATCAGTTGAAGCAGCTGCTCTGTCTCACTCTCGTCGGAATAGGGTTTCACATTGGCCGGATAAACAACCCCTGTGGATTTAAACATCGGGGTAATGAATAACTTACTGCTAAAAAACACAGACAGCAAGGCAGCGAGGAAAGCAATGACGAGGAGATGCTTCTTCCATTTCCAAATGATCTGCAGAAGATTGTTATAATTGAAAAAGTTTTCCATATCTATTTCGGGTAGCTCCGCTTTAAGGTTTATGTTAATTCTTGGTAAACCTGGTGTCAGACGTTTTTTTTTTCAAGTATTCCCGTTGGGGGGAAATTTTCAAAAGCAATGATTCCGAGTGTCGCTAGCAATATTGACGAGAAGAAAGAAATCAGCAAGATAAGCCAGCGAATCGGGTAGGTTTTTTTCTCTGCTTTATAAGCACTGTTGACAATAAATTTCTGTGGCAATGATTGCCTGGCATCAACTTTCGCTTCTGCAAATTTAGAGCGAAGCAGGCTCATTTCTTTCTCTTCACTTTCAAGCGCATCGCGCAATGCAACATAAGCGCCACCATATTGTGCAAGCACTGAAAGCTTCGCTTCCAGAGCCGATATTCCTGTCTTGTTATTCCTGGCAATCTCGATAGCAAGCTGACGGTTAAGCATCTCGGCCTGTGTCTCATAATCCTGGATGCCTAACTTACGAAGCACAGTCATCGAATCCTGTAGTTTCTTCATTTTGACAGTCCGGTCCAGGTATTCAGCCTCAACAATCTTATAACCTTCCATGGCCCGCTCATGAATCATCTGGTTTTTGGTTGAGTCGACGAGATTGGCAATCGTATTGGCTATGTCGGCAGCCATCTGGGGATCTTTATCCAGCACAGAGATCTGTACTGCCATGTATTCAGTTCGGCGAAACGTGATGTTGTTGTCGTATTCCCGGTACAGCTTTGTCATCTTATAGTTGCCATTACTGTCGATGTCGTAATGCGACATAAGACGAAATCCCTGTATCACCTTATTCCGGATGATGTTTGAATTTAGAATCTGCAAAAGCTGCTCTGCCTGTTCTTCATCCCCAAACTCCAGGATATCTTGCTTATTACCGTAGGTATTACTTAAAAGCGCCTTAGAAACAGAATTCGTTGCTGTTGGAAACATAATCACCATCGATTGGTACTTCGGGGTGATAAACAAAGAAGAAGAAAAAACCCATGACAGGATCAGTGAAGCCAATCCCACAAATACCAATAATTTCCGCCACTTATTTAAAAAAACAAGGAAGTTGGATGAGTTAAAATCAAATTGAGGTGTATCGTTCATTGTCTCAAGCAGTCAAAGGCTTTAAAGGGGGACAAAGGTATAAAAAAAGCAATTCGATGACTCAATTATTGCTGGCGATTATTATTCCTTGCACCAGAACAACAGATGCCCTGCCGAACAATGTTCGCTTATTCCGGCTTTCGCAGGATAGAAAACAATCCCCTGATGTCCAGTAAATTCAATGAGGCTGCCCATACAACAACAAGGAAGAGTCCGCCGATAAAGCCAAGACTCCATCGCACAGACGTATATTTAATGGCAATACTAATGGCAAATAAACCTGCTAAGAACAAAGCGATCCGAAGTAAATACTTCTTATTCAGCTTAAACCGGAAATAATATTGTGCCAATGCGATCTGTCCCAAAGCAAAGAAAGACTGTGATATAAGACTTGACACAGCAGAGCCATAAGCCTGGTAAGTGGGAATCAGTATCAGGTTCAACAACACATTCATCACCATAGAAATAGCTGCGACGAGGCTTAATGCCATGAGTTTCCCGCGGGCTGTCACCAGGGTTCCGAAGATATAAGTAAGTGAGATGGGCACCAGGCAATACATTAGTACAGGAAACAAATTGGCAGATTCATTGACATGCTCTTTGTAGAGCAAGGCCATCAGCTCATGACTGTAGGATGCACAAAATACAGCCGTGGCTGTGGCAAACAGAATGATCATCGTGGACGAGAGTTTTAAAATCTGTTCTACGCTAAGCTGCTCGCGGATCTGCTTGGAAAAAATTGGCAGCAGCAGGATAGAAAACAAGTAGGAAGGCATCACGGCTGCATCCAGCAAACGAAAGGCAGAAGCATAAATCCCGGCTTGCTGCTGACCGGGGATGCCGGGCAACAAGCGCAATAACATCACTGAGTCAATCCTGTATTGAAAATACATGATAAGCACGAGTAAGGCAAAAGGCAGGCTCTTTTTTATAATCATCAGGGAGAAAGGCCAATCCCAGGAAAAACGACTAAAGGAGGCTTTGCGCATGACGATCACCATGGCAAGCAGTGCCGTAATGAGGTAGGAGATGGTTTGAACATAGACAAACCATTCAATTTTAAAAGGTCCGGGTACAATATGACCCCAGATTAAAACCGCACAAAAAAAGATCATGAGCACTCTGTCGGTTACAGAAAGAACACTTTCTGTTTTAAAAAGCAACAACCCGCTAATATTGGAACGCAGATACAATATAAATGACAGCAAAAACTGATTTAACGCCAGCCAGATAAGAAAATGTAACTGTCGGCCCCGATATCCCCAGAGTACAGCAAATACAAAAATGATGACAAAATACAAGATCCCTAACAGCACTTTAAGGACAAACAGATTACTGAAATGCTTCTTTAACAACTGGTTATGCTGTGCGATATTCCGGTTATTGAAGTTGGTGATCCCAAAATCGAGGATGATATAAAACAAAAACGTGAAATTCAGCAAGGGAAAATAAAAGCCGTATTCTGCAGATCCTACAAGGTTTTGGACGTTTCTGTCGATGCCAAAAATCCAGATCGGCTTGATCAGCAGATTAAGTAAGAGCAAGAGACCTAAGTTACTAAGGAACTTTTTCTGCATTAGTAATCGACATTTGTTCAAAAGGGACAGCACCAAAATCGCGGGCTTCGCCAAAAAATTCAGATATTTGGCTCAAATTTATAAAAATCCCGGGGGATAAGGTAACTTTCGCCAAAATCACCTGCAATTCAGCCTGATATTTGAAAATCGCCGTAAATACTCGTCTCCTGATTCCAGGCAAACTGGAAGGTATTGGCTGGTTCTCTTGTGAGACCTTGCGCAGGATCTGCATGCAACACCCTGAACATGAATTCATTTTCATCTTCGACAGGGAATATGATGATCAGTTTCTGTTTGCACCCAATGTGAAGCCCCTCATATTAAGTCCCAAGGCAAGACATCCCATTTTATATTACATCTGGTTCGAAATCAGGCTCCCTGCCCTTCTTAACAAAATAAAACCTGATCTCTTCTTTTCTCCCGACGGATACCTGCCCCTTTCCTATAAAGGTCCTTGTCTTACCGTTTTTCATGACCTGAACTTTGAACATTATCCGGAAGATCTGCCTTTCGCTGAACGTAAATTTTATAGACATTTTTTTCCGAAATTCGCAAGAAAAGCCGACAGAATTGCCACTGTGTCTGAATTTTCAAAACAAGACATCCAAAGGCAATATCATATCGAAGCAAGCAAAATCGATGTCGTATATAATGGTGTCAATGAAGCTTATCAACAGATTGATCCTGATGAGCAGGAGAAAACCAGGGAACGGTATGCCCAATCTTGTCCTTATTTTTTATTTGTAGGTTCGCTTCATCCCAGGAAAAACCTGGCACGCCTGTTCCAGGCCTACGATAGATTCAGAAAAGAAAATGCCGGAAACGTGAAGTTGCTCATCATAGGTGCCAGGAAATGGTGGACCCCTCCTATCCAGCAAGCCTATGATGCCATGCAATTCAAACAGGATGTGTTGTTTGCCGGGCGACTTACTGTGAATGACTTATCCAAAGTCATGGGTTCGGCCCTAGCCCTGACGTATATCTCCTATTTTGAAGGATTTGGCATCCCGCTGCTCGAGGCTTTTGCAAGCCACACCCCTGTGATCACAGCCAATGTGACATCTTTGCCTGAAATCGCCGGGGAAGCCGCCTTGCTTACGGATCCCTTCTCCGTCGAATCCATCGCAAATGCGATGGCATCGATAGCCTCAGACAAAGATCTCAGAAAAAGCCTGGTCGAAAAAGGTAATCTCCGGGTGAAAGACTTCAGCTGGGAACGCTCTGCGTCCTTGTTATATGAATCAATGATGAAAACCATCGAATCTCCCATCAACTCATAAATAATATGTCACAGCATAACATACTAATCATAGGCTCTGGTGGCAGGGAACATGCCCTCGCCTGGAAGCTCTCTCAAAGTCCGCTACCCAAGAAATTATTCATTGCGCCCGGAAATGCCGGCACGGCCCTGCTTGGGGAGAATATTGATCTCAATGACACTGATTTCGAGAAAATCAAGGAAGTCGTTCTTGATAAAAACATCAACCTTGTGGTGGTTGGCCCTGAAATCCCCCTGGTGAAAGGCATCCATGACTTTTTCCTAAACGATCCTTTACTGAAAGCCGTTCCTGTAATCGGACCTGTTGCTGCTGCTGCACAACTCGAAGGAAGCAAAGACTTCGCAAAACAGTTTATGTTGAAATATCAAATCCCTACAGCCGCATTTCAGTCTTTCACACGAAAAAACCTCGCTGAGGGTTTCAACTTCCTCGAGACACTTAAAGCGCCTTATGTATTGAAAGCTGATGGGCTTGCTGCAGGCAAAGGTGTGCTGATATGCGCCACACTCGATGATGCGAAAAACGAACTTAAAGAAATGCTGGAGAACAGCATGTTCGGAGAAGCTAGCCACACTGTCGTCATCGAAGAATTCCTCAGCGGAATCGAAATGTCAGCTTTCATCCTAACCGATGGCATCAACTATGTCATGCTGCCTGAAGCCAAAGATTACAAACGTATCGGGGATGGCGATACCGGGCTCAATACAGGTGGCATGGGCACTGTGTCGCCAGTCCCATTTGCAGATGTTTCCTTTATGACCAAGATCGAAGATCGTATCATCAAACCCACGCTCGAAGGCTTGAAGTCAGAAGGCATCCCATATACGGGTTTTATCTTCTTTGGGATTATGAAAGTGAATGAAGACCCCATGGTCATTGAATATAATGCCCGCCTGGGTGACCCTGAAACAGAAGTCATCCTTCCCAGGATCAAAAACGACTTGCTGGAGCTGTTTTTAGCCACTGCCGAAAAGAAACTACACAACTTTAAGATAGAAATTGACCCGCGTATTACCACATGTGTCATGGCTGTTGCCCCGGGATATCCTGAATCCTATCCCAAAGGAATGGAAATCAAAGGCCTGCAGGAATTTACAGATGGCATGATCTTTCATTCAGGAACAAAAAATGACCCTGAAAGCAACAAAGTACGCACCAATGGCGGAAGAGTACTTGCAATAACTTCTTATGGAACAGACCTTCCTGAAGCCATGAAAAACACATACCTTCTAGCCCAAAGTGTTCATTTTGAAGGGATGTACTACAGAAAGGACATTGGGATGGATTTACTGAGCTACTAAAAAACCCTCAGCCATGGAGACCTTTATCCTTGTCTTGATCGCATTTTCATTTATAGGCTTTATCATTTCACTGGTTTACAAAAATATCAATAATGACAAAAAAAAATCATTTCGTTATGAGGAATTTTTCAAATACCTTGGTGCAGCGTCAGTGATTGCATTGTTGGCGCTGGCTTTTTTATATAAGATATTATTTACTTAGTTTGTCCTGATGTTTCTTCGCTTATTCCGCACTCAATATTCATTTCAACTGATTCTGCTCCTGATCATGGGGATCTTGCTTTGGCTGCCTGCCTTCTTGCATCCTTTGCCCATCCCGACAGCCCTGACGCCGATCCCTATCTTTGAAAAGCTGGTGGCGCCCCTGCGTGCCCATCTACTGGCGGCAACACTCATCGCATTCTTTATGTTGCTTAGTGAATCCCTGGTACTGTCGCTTATTTTAAGTGCCAATGACCTGGCCCCCAAAAGTTCAGGCATGGCAGCCATCATTTTTTTCTTGCTGTCGAGCTGGCAGACAGAGACATTGAGCCTTCACCCGGTTTTGTTCTCAAATATCTTCTTTATCATTTTCCTGAATTACTTCCTGAAAGTCTACGAACAGGCGGATCCTTTCAAAGAAGTTTTTTCGGCAGCTTTCTCGCTGAGCCTTGCCTGCGTCTTTACTTTTCAGGCCTTCCCTGTACTTATAGTGATCTGGATTGGATTCTTTATCTACAGGGCACTTAACTGGCGCGAATGGATTATCTCCATCGTTGGATTCTTATTGCCATTTCTCTTCGCAGGCACTTGGTATTTCTGGAATGACAACCTGGATTATTTCACCACAGATCTGTTTTCCCGTTTTCACGTCCCATCTATGCATGTGAAAATTAGCATCTTATCTGGAGTCATCTGGGCTGCGATCGCCTTTTTAAGCCTGGCAGCTTTATTCCGCACCTTGACGATAATCAGGGAAAAAGTTATTAGTATCCGTAAAAATTTCATTTTTATCACCTGGTTTTTCATTTTGTCACTACTGGTGATGCTCAACGTAAAAACAGAATTTGCCTTCATTACCATGATTCCCATAATGCCTGCTTCTGTGCTCATTGCTTATCATTTCACCACTTTGAAGAAAACGCTGTGGTGGGATATCTATTTTTCAATTCTAATCTTCCTGATTTTTATTGCCCATATCAGTTAACAACATGATGCCATCAACCGCATTACTTCCATCTTTTACCGACGACCTGCTTGAAGCCGGATGCGATGAAGCCGGAAGAGGTTGCCTCGCCGGCCCGGTATTTGCCGCCGCTGTGATTCTAGAGAGGGCCGTTTCCATTCCCGGCCTGAATGACTCCAAGAAGCTAAGTGCGAAACGAAGAGAACTTTTAAGACCACTGATACTTGATGGAGCGCTTAGCCATGCCATTGCTATTGTAGATGCACAAGAAGTGGATGAAAAAAATATCCTTGTCTGTTCTTTTTTAGCCATGCATCGCGCACTCGATCAACTCAATACGGAGCCAGACCTCATCCTAGTCGATGGAAACCGCTTTTTTCCTTACAAACACATCTCTCATAAAACCATCATACGTGGCGATGGCATCTATGCCTCTATTGCGGCGGCCTCTATCCTGGCAAAGACGTTTCGTGACGATTACATGACAAGGATTCACCTTGAATACCCTATGTATGGCTGGGATCGCAACAAGGGATATCCAACTGAAGAACACGTGAGGGCTATCCTGCACTATGGACAATCACCTTACCATCGTAAGACTTTTCATGTAAAAGGACAATACCGGATTTTCGAATAACAGAACATTTATGGTTTTCTCCGGTTCAACCATAATTTTTCGCCCGCTTTAAGGTGCACATCCTGAGCCATATGATTTCGACGACAAAGCACTTTCATCTTCAAACCATATCGCTGAGCGACACTCCGTAAGTCTTCCCCGGCACTTAGGATGTGATATTCTGCCTGGGCTTTCCTTTTCTTTGAATTGATATAGACGATCTCCCCTGACGCAAAGCGGTAATTACCTCTGACGTCATTATAACGCCTTAATTGCCACGACATGAGCCCCATAAGCTTACTGACACGCTCCACATCATCTCCTTCTTTGGCATAAATAAAGTCAATCCCGTTATTTTCCCAGGTTGGCCTGCCAGGAACACCTGCTACAATGGGATCAAAGCCATCATTGCCAGTCTTGTTCTTCCCGGGTTTTTTCGATCCTGTCTCAGGGCCTGTTAACAAATCACCCTTACGATCCAACTCAAACAATCGGTTGTCTTCGATTACTTTGATTAAAAGCCTGGCATAATCCGGGTTGCTTGCATATCCTGCCTGTTTCAGGCCATTGGCCCAGGATTTGTAATCTAAGGGGTCCAGTTTAAACAGAAACAGATAACGGTCGTGGGTCACCAGGAAAACACTGTGATCTTCGTAGGATTCCGCCACTGTCTTGTATTTCCGAAAACACGCTGCTTTCGTTTCGTCATCTTTCAGGTATGTTTCGCCGCTCCAGTCTTTATGACATTTCACGCCAAAATGATTGTTTGCCATTCTCGCCAGTTCACTGTTTCCGTTGGATGACTCCAGCAGCCCCTGGCCTAAAATGATACTGGCCGGAATCCGGTAAGTCTGCATCTTTTGTAATGCCAGGGTTTTATATTGCTGAATATAATCGATAACACTCATTGTGGAACCTGCCTTTTGGGCAATAAGTCTTGGACTATTCAAGGCCAGTATAAAAACCGTGAAGTAAAAAACATGTCGGGGCAAGATTCTCATGTGGCAAAATTACTGCTTCGCGCAGCCTGGTCAGGCTCGCTTCCTAAGAGCTTTTCAGACAGATTTCAACAATGTCTGCTGATTTTTCCTAATTTCACCGCAAGAATACATCATGGAAGTCATTTTAAAGTATTTTCCCAAACTTAACCCGCTCCAGATTCAGCAATTCGGAGCGATGGAATCTGTTTATAAAGAATGGAATTCAAAGATAAACCTGGTATCAAGAAAGGACATCGATGAACTATACGAGCGTCACATCCTTCATTCACTGAGCATTGCGAAGCTTATCCAATTCGCTGACCATAGTCGAATTGTTGATGTCGGCAGTGGCGGTGGCTTCCCTGGCCTCCCTCTTGCGGTAATCTTCCCTGAAGTAAATTTTCTTTTAATAGATTCTATCGGTAAAAAAATAAACACCGTTAAAGAAATAGCTTCGGCTTTGGAACTTCACAATCTCAAAGCAGTGCAAGCCAGGGCCGAAGACTTTAAAGGCAATTTTGATTTCGTCACGGCACGCGCTGTTGCCACCTTAGGGCAGTTTTACACCTGGACGAAACACCTGGTCCAGCCAGGTTCGAAACAGACACTCGCAAACGGCATCCTTTATCTGAAGGGAGGAGAAGTAGAAGCAGAGATAAAAGTTCTGAAAAAGCCCTGTGATGTCTATGAAATATCTGACGTATTCGACGAAGCATATTTCGAAACGAAGAAAATAGTCCATATCCCGATCCGGTAATCGGGAAAAACGGGAATTTTGCCTTTCCTTACGTTCGTTTTTTTCCGTACTTAGCACAAAACTTTATTAATTCACTTTACAAAGGAGGTATCATGTCTGAACACAAAAAATTTGTTCCTTTTGTTTCCCCTGAAACCCACATGGCCGAGTTTACGCTCAGGGCTGTCATCATCGGTTTGGTGATGGCTGTCGTTCTGGGTGCAGCCAACGCTTATCTGGGCTTAAAGGCGGGAATGACGATTGCGGCCACTTATCCGGCAGCTGTAATCGGGATGGCTATTTTAAAAATCGTTAAAGGTTCGATCCTGGAAGAAAACATTGCCCGAACTGTCGGCTCTATCGGCGAATCTGTCGCTGCAGGAGCCATCTTTACTTTACCGGCATTTTTCGTTTCCGGGCTCTGGCCTGAGTTTTATACACCCGGCCATTATATTACCTCTTCGCTGATCCTTATCGCCGGCGGTATTCTGGGTATTATGTTTGTCGCCTTACTCCGGAGGGTCATGGTCGATGATGTCGAACTACCATTCCCTGAATCAGTTGCAGCTGCAGAAATCCACAAAGCAGGCCGTGGAAGCGGTGGTGGCTCAAAATTCCTGTTTATGGCAATGGCTGGTGGCGCCCTCATCAAAACCTTGGGTGAACTCAAATTTTTTGCTGCCTCCTGGGAAAAATTCGTTGTATTCTCAAAACAAACAATCACTGGCACTACTATTGGTGGTCAAGGCGGACTTCTGTTGAGTTCCCCCGGAATCAGCCCTGCCTATATGGGTGTTGGCTATATCATCGGCCCAAAATTAGGCGCCCTCAACTTTAGTGGTGGCATCATCGCCTGGGGTCTTCTTGCTCCGATGATCCTTTACTTTATCACGCCAGGCCTCGACCTGCAAGCCTGGGCAGCCTTCCTGATGGCCAAAGACCCTTCGTTAACCCTCACTGCCGCAACGGCAAAAGTCAGCAACCCCGCCTTCCAAATCACCCAGGTTTGGCGTTATATCGTCAGACCTATTGCCATTGGCGGGATGCTCATGGGCGCAGGATTTACACTATTTAAAATGCGTCACAGCCTCATAGCCGGCATCAAACGCTCTGTTGGCGATGTCAGAAAAGCGGCTTCCGGCGTAGAAACCAATGTTGACAGAACCGACAAAGACATCAATTTCATTTGGGTGATCATCGGAATCCTTGGTGTTGCAGCGCTTACTTTCGTAATCACCTTCTTCATTTTCGATACTTCCTTCCTGGTCGCTTTTGTTGCCGCCACGGTAATGATCGTCCTGGCTTTCTTCTTTGGCGCTGTCTCCGGATATCTCGTGGGTATTATGGGTTCCAGTAACAATCCAATCAGTGGACTTACACTAACAGCCCTGGTCGTAACAGCTCTCATCCTCGTTGCCCTTGGTGTAAAAGGTGATGCTGGCGTTGCCACAGTACTGGGTGTCGCTGCAATCGTCTGTGTATCAGCAGCCGTAGCAGGTGAAATGCTCCAGGATCTTAAAGCAGGACATATCCTTGGTGGAACGCCATGGAAGATGCAGGTTGGTGACATCATCGGTGTTGTGCTTGCAGGTACTGTCATGTTTGGTGTACTGATCATCCTTAACCAGGGCGACATTGCCCAGGGATTGAAAGAAGGTTATGAAGGCGGTTTTGGCAGCAAAAACCTCAGTGCGCCACAAGCAAGCCTCATGGCAATGCTTTCTAAAGGCATCGTGGGAGGACAAATGGCATGGCCACTTATCATCGTCGGTATGCTCATGGGCCTGGGTTTCATCCTGATGCAGGTAAAAAGCCCTATGCTTGTCAGTGTAGGTATGTATCTGCCCCTGGAAACGACTTTCGCTATCTTCCTGGGTGGTATTGTAAAAGGTATTGTTGAAATGGTGAATGACCGCAAAAAACACAATGAAGGACAACGGGCCCGCGTCGAAAATACAGGCGTATTGCTGGCCTCCGGCTTTATTGCCGGGGAAGCGCTGATGGGACTCGTTTTTGCCCTCATGTATTTCCTCAATATTCCACTCTTTTCTATCTTCGAAAACCCTGATTTCAGTATCAGTATCATCGTCCTTGTTGTAATTGGACTTGTATTGGTTCTGATCCCGATTCGCAATGCCGGAAGACCTGATGAACCCGCTCCTCCCCTTGCAAGTATGTAATTTCTTCTTGAATTCATAAAAAAACCCGGGTACTCCCCGGGTTTTTTTATTCCTTTACGTAAAATATCCCAAATGAAGCCATTTGCTCGCTCCTCACGCAAACAAACCCAGGAACCCATAAACTATCTCTCTTTAACTCCGCAACGAATCCTGGGCTCTGAAACCAACGAAACTGGCCTTGTTTCATTACATGTTCCCCGATTTAAAAGTCAATTCTGGGGTAGATTCTTTTCATCGGGAGCCAGTCAAAAACCAATCTTACTTAAACTTGATGAAATCGGTTCTGCAAGCTGGCAACTCATTGATGGCAAAAACACGGTTGCTGATATGATTCAATCCCTTGAAATTCAATTCGGAGAACGAGTTCATCCTGCCGATGAAAGAGTGACGAAATTTCTATCCAATCTTTACAAAGATAAATTCATCTGCTTCGCTGAGATTCCTGCAAAATAAGAAACCAAACTTCTTTTTTAATAATATTTGCCCTTATGCGCATTGACTCAGAGTAATCTGTCGGTTTTTCTCTGTGTAATCTGTGCGAAACTATTCTTTCCCGAACCTTAAGTCATTTTCTGTATAATCTGTGGGTTTCCCTTCTTTCCAAACTGCTGGGGTATACTTAGGGTTAGACTGCTCATGACAAAGTCTGGATCGAAAGATTAAACCAAAAAAAAAGGGCCTCTCTTTCGAGAAGCCCTTTTTTCAATTCAGAGGTTCTAACTACCTCGTAATAATCATCTTGCCTGTTTTACTCATGTCTTTGCTTGCGCCTTTAACTTCGAGCTTGTAAGTGTAAACACCTGCAACTAAGTTAGCAGCATCAAACTGAACAGTGTAAGTATTTGCACTTTGATTTACATTATCAAGGAGTAAAGAAACTTCCTCACCAAGCATGTTGTAAACTTTCAGAGAAACGGCACCAGCCTCAGGAATACTGTAAGTAATATCAGTTACAGTATTGAATGGGTTTGGATAATTGCTCATGCTGAATTCACTAACAGCAACAGTGAGTTTAGGATAAACCAGGTTAACGTTTTGAAGAACAACAGCATTCCTGTCACCGATTTCGCTGATACCATCGAGGGTAAGTTCGAGATCACTTGCAGAAGCATTGCTGAGGTTTTTAGCACGTAATTGGAGGGTAAGAATAGCATCTCCGTCGTTCAGACTCATTTCCTTGGTATTGTACCATGAAATTCTGAGTTCACCATCAACAGCGGTATAAAGAACATCGCTGCCAGTTTGGTTACGTAAGAGGACACCTTCTACTTCGAAGAGGCTTTCGTTAAAATTAAGTACAACAGAGATCGCACCTAATTTGGTAGCACCTACTACATTGATTGGGAGGTTGAAATGCTCATAAGATTTCACTTCCTTAACACCACCCATGTTCAAATGCATGGTAGCAGGAGTCTTAGCGAGTGAAGGAGTATATGAACCGTTAACATCACCAACACACAGAGCTTTGAAGTTGTTAACCATGTTGCTATTGGTAATAGTAACATTGTTTGCTTCGAATACCCAGTCGCCTGCAGGGAATGTAGTAATCAGGTTGACGAACCTTCTGGAGACTAACAGAGCGTCAGTAGCATTGATGCCACCAATTCCGTTAACATCACCAGCGACAGCGCGCAGACCGGTAAGTGAAGCGATTCCAACAAAATGCTTGTTGATGAGCAATGCGTCATTGGAGTTGAATCCACCGGCAACCTTGCTCGTAGCAGCAGTTACATGATAAGCACCTGGGCTCAGGTTACTGAACGTATAAGCACCGCTTGCATTTGTTGTTGTCGTAGCAACAGTTGCAGAACCAAGTTTCAGATAAACTGTAGTGTTGGTCATTGGTGTATGAGCAGTGTTGTCATAAGTAACAGTACCTGACAGAGCGTAAACAGCACAGGAAGTTACAACGATATCAGAGGTAACAGCCTTTGTACAGCTATAACCATCGGTATAGGTATAAGTAACCTGGTAAGTTCCAACAGCGCCTGGAGTAAATACGCCATTAACAACATTCTGACCACTGTAAATACCACCTGGAGGTGTTGCACCACTTAATTGTACTGCATCGCCTAAACAAGCAGAACCACCTTGCCAGATCACATTTGGTAATGCTCTGACAGCAAAGCTAACAGGTGCTGAAGTGAAGGTGCAATTGTTACCATCAGTAAAGCTGTAGATAACAGTATAGGTACCAACACCAGAAATACTTGGGTTGAATGAAGCAACAGGTAAACCATTTACATAATAGGTTCCGTTAGCTGGAGAGCCACCACTTAATGTGAAGGAAGCAGCGTCGAAACAACGATCATGATACAGACTTGCGTTCAGACTAACCTGAGTTGCATTGTAAACCATGATGTTTGCAGTTGCAGAATTGCTACAACCATTCTGATCAGTAACAACATAAGCGATAACAGCATTGGAACCCTGTGCCATAGCAGAAGGATCAAATACGCTACCTGGGATACCGTTGATCGTATAGTAGCCAGTGCCAGCAGATGATGAACCACCGCTCAGTACAAACGACTGACCATTGGCACAAACATGGCTAACTGGTAAGCTAAGGCTTACACTTGGTAAGGCATTAACCGTAACCTCAGCAAATCCATTAAGCACGGCTTCGCAGGTATTTGGACTGCTTTGATGTACAGTATAGACACCACCGAGCAGGTAATAACCCATTGAGAGGTGGTTTGCACCGGTTCCGCTAACGATAACACCAGTTGTAGTACCATTTCTGTATAAGGTATAGTTGGTACCAAGAACTGAGGTATTCAACCAAACTTCAGCACCATTGCCATTAGCACAGGTAGCACCGCCACCCATAACAGTAGGAACATTGCTTGGAGCAGGATTTACAACAACAGTAGCCTGACCACTTCCATTAGCACCGCAAAGTGAATCCTGAATAGAACTTACCTTATAGGTAGTGGTTGTAGTTGGGCAAACTAAAGTATCCCATGTGTTACCAGTGTGGATGATCTTAGAAACAGTATCAATACCATTGGTGAACAGAATCGTGAACGGATTGTATCCGATCAAGGCAACATGGATATTGGTACACTGACCAACACAAATGCTGGTTGCACCAGTAGTCGTAGCAACTGGCTGAGGAATAATATCAACATGGATAGAATTCGTAGTAGAAGCAGTACATCCGGTAGTTGGAGATGTTACAACAATGGTATATTCACCAGCGATGTAGATATCCCAAACCATTGCACTTCCTGTACCCATTACCGGAATACCCATGTTTTGGTATCCGTTTCTTACGAGTTGATAGCTATAACCCACTTGTGAGCAGCTTAAAAGTGACGGTACTGAACAACCAACACAACAGAATCCACCACCTGTGAAGGAGCAAATCTCTGGTAATGGTAATACAGTGATGTCAGTTGTAGCATAATTTGTACAGTATGCAGATGAACTGTAGGTATAAGTAATATGATGTACACCAACACCTGAAGCAGGGTTGAACAAACCATTTGCAGTTACGCCTGAGCCTGAGAATACGCCTCCTGATGGGTTACCAATCAGTTGAACAGTACCGGCATTCAGACAATAAGTGAATTGGTTGTTAGGTACAGAAATACTAACAGTTGGGAGTGGTAATACTTCAGTAGAATGTGAAGCACTTGAAGTACAACCGTCAACAGTAACAGTATAGGTCACAACATGAGAACCACCACCAGCTAACATTGCGCTGAAAGTAGCAGTTCCGTTGCCATTGTCAATAACACCACTTCCACTGAAAGTACCGTTAGCAGGAGTACCAGTTAAGGTAGTTCCTTGACCATCAATACAATAGCTTAATGATAAGCCTGTAAACTCAGCAACTGGAAGCGCTTTTACGAGGATAGAGCTTGAAGCACTACCTGTACAACCATTGTTATTCATCACAGTGTAAGTAATCACGTGAGGACCAACACCAGCAACACTTGGGTAGAATAAATACTGTGCAGTGCCAACATTGTAATCAACACCTGTACCAGAATAAACACCACCTGCAGGATAGCCACCCGTTAAGGTAACAGCACCAGCATTAACACAAACTGAAGCAAAGCTTGGAATTGTAATACCACCCAATTGGATAACATTAACAATAGCAGCACCACTGGTTTGTTCGTTCAAACAACCATGAAGGTCACTGACCATACCGAGGGTATAAGCAGTATTGCTGGTTGGGCAAACATTAACAGTGTATGAAGGAGTCATGATATTGTTGTAAACAACAGCTGAACCGCCATTTGACAATAAGCTAAAGCTATATGGAGCAGTACCAACGGTGAAGTTAACAGTCACAGTTGAACAACCACCGGCGCAGATAGTACCGCCACCGCTGATGTTAGCCTGAGCTGTTGGCCACAGAACTACAGTAGCTGAGCCTGTCATCCAGGACCAACAACCGGTTTGCTCATTGGTTCCCTTGATGGTATAGATACCGGCAACAGTAGCATATGGCCAGCAAATCTTCTGTCCATTACCATAGATCAGGTTACCTGAAGCAACACCATTGATATAGAGTTCGTAAACAATTCCATAATCTGAATTATCAACACAAACGACAACGTGTGTACAACCGATGCAGCATTCGCCGCCACCGCTAACCTGGTAAGCAACAGGAAGTGGATTCACAGTGACTAACTGTGAGCCATTCATGGTCCTTGAACAATTGTTAGCAAGTTTGGTAGCAACAACAGTGTAAGTACCTGCTTGTGTGAAGGAGCCAAAATTCAATTGGCCACCTGTACCAGCAACAACCAAACCAGTTGTAACAGCGTTACGGAATAATTCATAAGAAACACCAAGTTGTGAACCGGATAATCCGATAACAACACCAGCACCACCAGCACAATAAGAACCACCACCTGTTACTAAGTAAAGGATCGGGCTGTCAACGGTAACTGTTACGCTACCTGAACCTGAATTCTGACAGTTATGATCAGAAACAGTTGTGATGTGATAAGTTGTTGTTGCAAGTGGGTTTACAATAGTATCCCATGTAGAAGTATAGATATGGTGAACCTTAGTATTGGTATTGTCAGTGATGACAATAGTCCAAGGAGCAGTTCCGGTAAGAACTACATGTAAAGTAGCACCCTGACCATAACAAATCGAGGTATTTCCACTAATAGTAGCGGTTGGTAAAGGATCAAGAATTACAACAGCAGAACCTGTTCCATTCCTGGTACAATTAGAGTTAGGATCGAAAGCAAGTACACTATAAGTACCAGGATCTGTAACATTATTGAATACTAGACCGCCGGTAGTAATCGCTGTCATACTAATACCTGTGAAGATACTATTCTTGATCAGTTTATACTCTAAACCAACTTGTGTATTGCTAACGAAGATGCTTGGTCCGGTAGTACCGAAACAATAGTGACCACCACCGGAAACATTGAATGCTGACAGGTTTGGATCAGCTAAAATGCTAACACTGCCTGTCATATTGCTTTCACAACCCGTTGCTGTGTTTACGGCATAAGCTGTATAGTATCCTGTTGTCTGAGGACCGAAGGAGATTGCTCCGCCTGTACCAACAACAGTAGCTACGACAACGTCATTGCTTACAAGATGGTAAGTGATACCGGCTTGTGAACCATTGAGGCCAACATTAACACCGATTCCATTACAATAGTATCCACCACCAACGAGACCAAATTTAACTGGCAGCGCGTTGATATGAAGTGTAGCAGCATTGCCAACATTGTAACATACACGGTCATAAACAAGAACAACAGTGTAAGTAGTCGTTACCGTAGGCGTTGGGATATGTCCACCTGTACCAGGTACATAGTAATATACAGAAGAATTGGTATTTACAGTATCCTTGGTAACACCGTCGCTGATGATAATTTTCCAATGAGTATCACCTGTAAGATTAATTCTCAGAGAAGCAATTTGGTCAGCACAGATCGTAGTGTCATGAATAGTAGCTGTTGGAGGAGCTTGCTGAATCACGGTAACATTACCAATCATCCAAGAAGCACAACCAGTTACATCATTCACTGCATGAACCATATAAGTACCTTCTACTGCGAAGTGACCGAAGGAGATAGAATCACCATCGCCAGCCCGTACAATAGATGTAGCTACATAATTCTCAGTACCTGTAACCTTACGGTATAGGGTATATGTCACACCAATTTGTGAATTACAATCCAACCAGATAACTGGAGGAATACAACCGAAACAATAAACGTTAGGTAGGGTAATACGAACTTCACAAGCTGTTGGTAATGGATCAACAATTACATGTGTGGTACAAGTGCTGTGGCACTGATTTCCATCATATACATTCACAACATAATCACCAGCAGCTGCATTGGTAACCGCAGCAATTGATGGGTTTTGTAAACCAGAGGTGAAGCTGTTAGGTCCGGTCCAGGAATATGACATCGTGCCGCTTCCGCTGGCACTGGCAGTCAAATTCAATGCAGAACCTAAACATACATGGATCGTTTGTGCACAAGTGACAACAGGTAAAGCATGAACGATAAGTTCTGCAGAACCGGTGCTGACACAACCAGTAGCTGTATTGGTAACCGTCACATAATAAACACCGGCATCAGCTGCAGTAGCAGGATTGATGACATTATGCTGCTCAGTGCTGGTGAAACCATTCGGGCCAGTCCAGCTGAAGCCATAACTACCTGTACCGGAAACATAGGCATTCAGGTTGAGTTCGCCACCGATACATGATGAAGATCCAACAACATCGATAACAGGAAGTGTATGAACTGTGAATTCAGTAGAAGCAGTGTTCGTACAACCGTTAGCGTCAGTTACAGTAAGATTATAAGTACCACCATTTACCATTGTTACATTAGCAACAACAGGATTGGCGTCAGTAGAAGCAAAGAAATTAGGACCTGTCCAAACGTAAGTGTAAGGACCATTGCCGGTAACTGTACTATGAAGTGTAACATCACCACCAACACAAACGCTACCAGGAGCAGCAGTTGCCAAAACAACAGGAAGTGGGTTAACAGTAACAAGAGCAGTACCTGTACCTGTATTTGAACAAGTATTGGCATCAGTAATACCAACAATATGGTAAGTCATTGTTGAAGAAGGACAAACCTGGAATGTAGCAGGAGAAGCATTTGCTGTTACAACAAATGTTGTTGCATTAACATCATTTCCAATAGTAACCTGGAATGGTGCTTTACCTGTAAGGTCGAGATGTAAGTTCAGACATTTGGTTAAACAAACAGTACCACCACCAGTGAGGTGCGCTGTTGGGAGCATATCATACTGAATACCCACACAACCAACCATCATATTCTGGCAAGTCACTGATTGCTGCTGACCATTGATCATAGCAGTATATGTTCTCATGGCGACAACACTGTACCAACCGGCTGTCTTGAAGAATCCGAAAGAAATCGGGCTTCCTGTACCAACAACCATTGTATCAACAGCGCCGTTATCACAACAACAAGCATCTTTGATCAGGTAATACTGAACACCATACTGAGAACCACTAAGTTTGATTTCTCTGCCTGGGCCATTATCGCCAACACAAATGTGACCACCACCGATAGTGTTAAACCAAAGTGGAATAGCATTAATCTGTACATGAGCACTTCCATTCATCCAACGCTCGCAACCATATTGAGTAGTAGCAAGAACAGTATAATCACCACTAACCCACATTGGGCCAAAAGTGAAGCTACCATCTGGTTTCAGGTAACCTAATCCTTCAGGAGCGGCTACAGCGGTTGGGTAAGGATTCGATGTTGTAGTAACGAATAATTGGTAAGTTGTTCCTTGCTCATAACCAGAGAGCGCAACTTCAACACCACTACCGGCACAAGCCAGGCCACCACCGGTTACATTCATAACCGTTGGTTTTGGATGAACTGTTGCAGTAAATGAAGTAGCATCAGTACAACCAACGCCATTGCTGATAGCAACAACATGATATACACCAGAATTAGCAGGAGTAGCGTTTGGAATAACCAAAAGTGAACCTGTAATCACAGTATCCAGACCTAATGGTCCAGTCCAATGGAATGTTAATCCAGCAGGATGTGTTTCAGTATTACAGAAGAGGTGTAAATCTGAGTTTTCGCAAACATTGCCATAATTAGCAACACCAGCATTCAGGATCTTCGGTAATTTGGTTACACAGATCTGGTTGTTCAGGAACGTAGTATTCAATGGCATCCCGTCGAACTTAGCAAGTTCGCAGGCACCCTGCTCATTGGTTACGAAGTTGATGTTATAACAAGCACCACCTGCAAGTGAAGCATTGAACCTAAGGTCAAAGAGCTTCACAGTGTTATGACCTGTACTGAACACATTAGCTGGTTCAGAAGTCATCCAGGTAAAGGCAAACTTATTGCTTCCCAATGCTGTGAAACCGTTTAAGGATCCACCAGCCAAAGCAGGATAACAATTTGTAAATGGAGCATATGGATCACCACAACCATCATTCAAACCAGGATACAACATCTTCAGTAATGAATTGTCGTAAGTCAGGGTCAGAGAAATAGCAGCGATAGAGTCAGCATTGGTAATATAAACTGGTACCCATACTTCAGGAAGTGCACAAACATTCACATTTCCCTGAGCATTCTGCACAGGACCGCTTTGGGTCTGTGGTGCACCGAAAGTAATTACAAGAACCGGATCAATATACAGTTTGGCAACGCCACTGTAACCAACATAAGAACATGGACCAGTAACCTTTAACCTGTAGAAGGTATTATTCAGTGAATAAGGTACATTAACCATGTAAAGGTTAGCAGTATTTGAACCACTGTATACAGCGCCGTCAGTAACATCTGACCAGGTACTGTTATCAGTTGAAACCTGCCATTTGTAGGTATCAACCGGGCTACCTGTAGCAACAGCAGAGAAGCTGGCATTTCCACCTTCAGCGATATGCTGATGCGCAGGATTGCTCAACCAGGTATAAGCCTCATAATGAATCAGCGTTACACTGTTAAGCATACCAACAGTACATCCAAGAGGATTACGTTTAGCCACAACGGTATAAACACCTGCCTGAGGATTAGATAAAATCCAATCTAAGTTCAGAGAAATACCACCGTTTTTAATGAGTCCGGTTGCAATTCCATTAAAATATAATTCATAGACAACACCACCCTGGCCACGGTTACCCAAACGAATCGTAATAGGTGTTCCAGGACAATTGCTAGCAGTATTACCAATAGGAAGAATAGATAAAGCATAACGCGTAGGCAGTGGTGTTTCAATCCACTGACCATAACCGGTCATCCATATTGCACAACCTGTTGTAGCATTTACTGCTCTTACAGTATAGGTAGAAGTATTTGGACCTACAAGATTGTTAAAGGTAAGCGGGCCATTAACACCTGGTAAGGTAGTTACATAACCTGCATTCCTGTAAATTTCGTAGTTAACTCCATAAATTGAATTGCTAACAGTAACACTTCCACCTGCACCACCCTGGCAATAAGAACCAGTTCCGGATACAGAGAAAACATTCGGCAGTTGATCAATAACAACGCTGACGGAATTGTTCATCATATTCGTACAACCGTTTGCATTGGTTGCTTTGATGGTATAGGTACCTCCAACGATTTGAGGACCGAAATCCAGGATTCCGTTAGCAGCACCATATTGTGTACCAACAAGAATACCACCGTTTAAGAACAATTCATATTTCGTAGGATAAGCCTGTGTATTGCTCAGGTAAATATGAGCACCTACCAATGGGCTGTAGTTACAGATATGACCACTATTATCAGCCGTCAACGTGAATTTAGACGGTAAAGCATTAACAGTGATGTTAAATGTTCCACTGTTGGTACAACCTGATCCACTGGTATAAGTATAGGTTACCACATAAACACCAGGCTGATTATCCGTAGGTGTGAAGAAAGTTGCAGCAACACCTCCAATGGTATAAGTACCACCACCAGCAACACCATCGTGTAAACCATTGGCTAAGGTAAATGCGATATCACTATTACAAACAGTATAGGAAGCAGGACTGAAGGTAATCACTGGCTTTGGATTTACCGTGATTGATTTCTTCAATGAATCTGTACAACCATACATGTTCAGGTAGTAATAGGTAATATTATAGGTTCCAACAAGCGTTGGAGCGAAAGTAGCAGTATCAGGATGAATATTGGTGATACCAGGTCCTGCAAAATAACCAGAACCCGTAGAAGGATAACCAATACCTCTGAAAGTTGCTGTTGCATCTCCCTGACAGAAAACACTGGCACCAAGGATGCTGAGCGTAGTCTTAGGATTCACAGTGACAACAACATTCGTAACAGCTGGTCCACAAACCGAAGTATTTGTCCTTAGTTCATAAGTAAATAATTTGGGAGCAATACCGTTATTAACAGGAGTAACCGTAACACTTGCAGAAGTTCCCATTGGAGTATTCGGAGGTATTGTATTCACCAATGACCAAGCATAAGTAGGTCCGCCTGAACCGTTTAATACAGCACTGTTACCAGCACAAATCGTAAGATCCGGACCCGCATAAGCAACAGCAACACTGCTGGTACCAATGATCAGTGAACCAGTTGCAGTACATCCGTGAGCATCCGTTACTGTAACAGTAAATGTAGTGTACTGTGGTGTTGCAGAAACCTGTACAGGAGGAATAACACTTGGATCCTGAGTATTGGCAGAAGTAAGCCATGTTGTAGCTGAAGGATTTGAAGAAGACCATGCATAAGTAAACGGTGCTGTTCCATTGCTGGTAACATTAACGTTTAAGTTGGCTGTGCTGCCATTACAAAGAATAGAAGGTCCTGTAGCGGCTACTGTCATCAAAGGATCAACAACCACAGTATAGGTACCTACACTGGAGCAATATGGAGCAGTTAAAGAAGTAATTGTAACACTGTAAACCGTAGTTACAGATGGAGTTGCAGTAGGTTGTTGTACAGTTGCACTGCTTAAACTTGCTGCAGGTGACCAGAGGTAGCTATAAGAACCACTTCCTGATGATCCCAAAGGAATCTGAACACCACCCACGCCATTGGCGCAAATACTGGATGTTGTAACGCCATTCGGGAACACAACAGCAGGTGAAGGATTCACATTAACCTGGATCGTGGCTTCCTTAGTACATCCCTTGCTGCTGGTTACAGTGACATGGTAGGTAACATTTGAAGTTGGGCTTGCGGTTGGTGAAGCACAAGTGGTGCAACTTAAACCGGTAGCAGGGCTCCAGAGATAGCTGCTTGTTGTAGTACCAGCATCTTCAGTTACGGTAGTCGTTAATGGAAGTGAAGCACCTGCACAAATAGTAACAGCTGTTGCACCATTATTAATAAGAACCGTAGGTGGGTTATTAACTGTAAGAAGAACAGAATCTCTACCATAGCAACCCAAAGCATCAACAACATACAATTTAATATAAGATGTTGTAAGCGGGCTTTCTAAGATAGAATCTTTTCTTGGTGCAGAGAATGGTGTTGGAGTCCAGGTATACAGGAAGTTAGATCCATTAGAAATCCATGGATTGCTGATAACACCCTTTTCCCAACTTGTGTATCCTTTGCAGATAGAAGCAAATTCTGAATAAACTTTAACTTTCAAAGTATCTGTACCAATGGTCTGTGAATTTAACATCATCACAGAACACTTGGTATAAAGTAAAGTATCAGTAGCACTAACAGTATAAACACCGTCTTTTTGTGCAACTAAGAACCAGAAAGGAACACCGTTTCCAATAAATTTCTGTCCGGTATACGTACCATTCTTGAAGAGTTTATAGGTCATATTAACCTGTGCGCCATCGAGACCAACAAACAAACCATTGGTACCAAGGCAATATTTTCCGTAAGGAGGAATACTGTCGTTAAGGACAACATGGAATTTAGAAGGTTCTGTATTGATGGTAACATAGATGCTCTTTCCAAGAGGTTTTTTGTAACAGCTATGACCGTCGCCAATAGAATCAAATGTATAAACGGTATTGATATTCTGATTAAGAACCAGGATATAAGGATTCACAGAAGTTACAATATTTGCCTGTAAGGTATCATTACGTTTCCAACGAACTGTCCAAGGAGCTGTGCCAACAAAATTTAATGTCAGATTAACAGCGGTACGAGGGCAGGTAGCGGTATCACTCGGCCATACAGAGGTAACATTCGGTAAGAAATAAGTACCTACAGAAGTCGTGGCGCAAGCAGAACAACCTTTAGTATTGGTATAACAATAATTAAGGGTCGTTACAGTACCTGGAGTAACAGCTGAAGGATTAAATTTATATACGCCACCCACTAAAGAAACACCAGTGCCACTGAAAACACCACCAGCAGGTGAACCATAAGCTGTGAGATCAAACGCAGCTGAATTTCCACAAACAGAAGGAATTGGTAAAGTTGTAACGATAGGCAGGTTGTTGATAAACATGGTATCAACAGCAGACTTGGTACAACCATCTGTGCTGGTATAAGTATAGGTGATCAGGTATGAGTATGGATAAGCGGTTCCATTACCAATTGCCAAAGCAGCTGAATCGGCATAGAAAATATTACCATGAACCTTTGGACCACTATAAACACCACCCGTAGGGAAACCATCGATCAATGTTCTTGGGGAGGTCGCTCCTTTACAGAAATTACTGTTTAAGATAACAAACTTCGTATTTGGAAGGTCATTTACGGTGATTGATGTTGTAATTCTCTTGAAACAACCATATTGGTTGGTAACAGTATAGGTAATTACTTTACTTCCAACACCGGCAACGGCAGGATAGAAAACACCGTTGGTAACGCCAGCACCAGAATAAACACCACCAGCAGGGAAACCGCCTGTGAGTGTAAATGGAGCATGATCAATACAAACAGAAGACAGCGGTAATGGAGCCTGCCAACTTGCAGTTGGTACCGGATTCCAGTTAACAATGGTATAATCTGACATGATACCACATCTTGAACCAACAACGCAGGTGAATTTTACTCCACTTGCATTAGGAACAACGCGGGTTGAAGGTGAGTTCGGGGTTCCAATCCAGCTACCAGCAGGATAGGCTGACCAGCTATAGGTATCACCACCAGTTGCTGTAAGCATCACCGTATCATTAGCACAAATCGTAACAGGATTTGGGAAGACATCGGCTACAGGGAAACCATGAACGATGGTTACCTTAACACTGTCAATACGTTTGAAGTTAATAGCATCAGTAACAGTAACCTTATAGGTTGTGGTTTTGTTGGTATCACAAATAGGATTGTAAATATTCGTCAGGTTAAGACCTGATGCAGGGCTCCAATGATAATTGTAAGGAGGAACACCACCAGTAGCCATAGCCCATAACTGGGTATTTGCAGTATCACATGCTGTGGTATTGTAGAGTGCATGGAACTGTAAAGCGCTATATACAAATACAGTCATTGTTGTGTAAACCGTATCGGGATGACCATTAATCATAGAACCACCACCTTGTGCAGGGGATCCTTCGTAATTGCTATCCCAAACTTTCACTTTATAAGTAGTTGTCATAGGAGGGGTGGCAACCGGACGCTGAACACTTAAAGAACTCAGGTACTGGTTAGGAACGCTGGTAGTAGGATTCAAGGCAACCCAGGTGAAATGATAAGGAGGAATTCCACCCTTAACTTTTAACTTAATAGTATCGCCAACAGTACCTTCAATATTTAAATTGGCAGCGAAAGCTGAAAGCTGGCTGCTCTCATAAATACTGAAATTATCGAAAGCAAAACCTTCTTTTGCAACTGTACCGTTTGTTAAGAGATAAACCCTGATTTTAACAGGAGACTGACCAGCAAGACCTGTAAGCGGATGTTTGGCAACCTGGTATGCGCTGCTGTTGTAATTTACATCAGAAGCACCAGCCCAACATGGGTAAGCATAAGGTTTCACTGTATCATTAAACCACCTGCCAACAGTTAAGCTTGTAGGTTCATTTAAAGTACCTAAGATCAGATTATCACCACTTCCAATTCTATAGGTCATGAGGACACCATCATATTTATTTTCAATTTTATACTTGATGGCCATAGAAACCTGTGGATTCAACATGAGGCTCAAATCGAAACAAGGTGTTTCAACATAACTGAACTCATTGTTGTTGTAATTACCTGTAAGACTGGTAACCCAAGCCCTATCGGTAGACAAAGCACCACCGGTAGCATCTGAATTGATAAAGGCTTTAGCAGGATGACCCAAGGTCCATGAATTAAAAGAACCACCTGCGATCGCTGAAGTATAACCAAAATTTACTAAAGTAGGACTTGGTGTATTGAAATTCTCGAAGTATGGACCCGGTAAAACGTCAGCATCCGTCACTTTAATAATCGGGCTAACAGTAATAACCTGCGTAACAATATTATTTCCGGCAACCTGGTCACCAGTGAGAACTACTTCATATTCAACAGTAATTGTACCGGAAGTAACAGTAATAGGTAAAGCCGTAGCAAAGGCATAAGTTAATGTACTACCTGGATTAATAATATTAATAACAGGCTCAGTAGTATAAGGACCATAAGCGGCTCCGGTAGGTGCCTGAACCCTGTACCTCATATTATACGTAGTTTGCGATTGACTACCCCGGTTCTTGTAAGACACAGAAACCGGGATAGAACTAACACCACAACCAACTGTAGTACCAGAAGTTGCGGCAGTAATTGTCAGATCTTTACAAGGAGTGATGGTGCACGCAAGACTTGTAGCATCATTGGCTGTTGCGTTATCTACAGCAAGAACCGTTCTGGCATAAATCGTAAAGGTCCCACTTGTTGCCAGCGCCAGTGGCGTAGCAAAAGTATAGGTAAGGGTTTGTCCGGCATTAATGGTCCCTGCAACAGTTTCTTCAACGATACCGCTTACGAAATTATTGGTAGCATATTGCAATTTATAACCAGTTTGTGCAAGACTGCCAAAGTTGGTATAAGTAATTGTAACCGGAACCGTTGCCCCGCCGCAAGGCATTGGGTTGGTCGGGCTAACAATACTGGCAACACCCAAGTCATTACACAGCGGTCCAATGGTGATGACCTGGTTTGCAGCCATGGCGTCATTGGCAGAATTCTGGTCACCACTGAGGGTAACTTTAGACCTCATATTCAGTGTGCCGCTGGTAGGCATCGCTACAGGTGTTGTGAAGGTATAAGACAAAGTTTGTCCACTTGTAATTGGCACACCAGTTACAACTTCAGCAGTGCTATAAGTAACACCACCGTCAGCAGAATAGGACATACTATAATTTGACTGTGTTGAAGAACCGAGATTCTTATAGGTCATTGTTACCAAAGACGTTGTAGGTCCGCAAGGGAAAGGTGTTGAAGGCGTACTGATGCTGATCGCAGAAAGGTCATTACACCAGTTTCCTGTGGTAGGAACAGATGCGATCGTAGCTGAGGTAACAGAGTCATTGACTGAATTGGCATCACCCGTAAGAAAAACTCTGTAACGGAAGGTGTATGATAAAGTAGCCGGACTCGGAACTGTAAAAGGAGTCGTAAAAGTATAGGTTAATTCAGCACCAGGAGCAATCGGGGTTGTAACAGTCTCAGTAATAAGAGGAGCCACTGTAGGTGTCCCCGTTGCCGTTGTTCTTACCCTATATTGCAACTGATAATTAGTCTGTGTCGTAGTACCATAATTTTTGTACTTAATGGTAACAGGCTGGCTTGTTGTACCGCAAAGGATCGGAGTTACCGGAGCCACAAGAGTTGTTACACCCAAATCTTTACAAGGATTCAGAGATGTCATAACAAAAGTACCCACATCATTACCTGCGGCAAGGTCACCGCTTAAGATTGTTTTCGCTTTTACAGTCAATGAACCTGATTGTGGCCATGCAATAGCAGTAGCGAAGGTATATGATAAAATTTGTCCAGGGCCAATGGGTGTGGTAACATGCTCTGTAACAGAAGTTACAAAATTGTCAATAGAATAGCTAAGGTCATAACTTGAAGCTGGAGCAGTACCATAATTCTGATAACGAATTGTAACAGGACGATTTGCATCACCGCAGTTACCCGTTACTGGAGTGCTATTGGTAATCACACCCATATCAACATTTTGCTGACCGGATAAAACTACAGTATAATCTTCAGTCTCACCCCAGGTATAAGCGGCACAAGGGCCAGCAGGGTTAGAACTTTCAGAAACGATAACGCGCATACGGGTTGGACCGGCAGTTGCATAATAAGGTATCGTGATTGTGAAATTCACAGTTCCCGTACCGGAAGGTAATACAGCGGGAGAAGCAAGTCTTTCAGTAATCGGATCAAAAACACCATCCTGATTTAAATCAACATAAACTGCATAACCCCAGGTATAGGTTCCACCGCAAGTTGTCTGTGTGATCGACATCGGGTAAGAGTTCCCATTAATGAGGTTGGTTGAGATTGCAGTATAATCTGTATAAAGCTGATTACTTGAAGCACAATTTGAAGAATTGTTAATTGTATTCAAGGTAACATTTGAAATTTCCTCATCACCGGTATAGGAAGCTAGAGAAACACAATAAGGTACAGGTACAGGAGCTGCACCTGTGGTAAAACTCCAAACAGGACAATCACTAGGTGAACCAAAAGCATTCTTAGGAATAACTTTCCAGAAATACTGATGGTTAGGAACAAGTCCTACAGGCTGATATGAAGTTCCTGTTAATGCACCAACATAGTAAGGTGGATTTGTAGGTCCAAAATACACATCATAAGTGCTGGTAAAAGGGTCTGCATTCCAGCTTACTGACTGTGACAGGCTGGCTCCGGTTGAAAGCGTTGCTGGCACTGGACTTGAGACACAGGTAGAAGCGGTTTTTAGTCTGTCAACGCTAAAATCATCAACACTAAGGTTAGTTGGAGCATATGGTGAAGCATAAAGAATGTCAGCCCCTACGCCAATGTAATAGTTTCCATCGGCAGGAATTGCAGGACTTCCATACAATTTACTATATGTTGCGTTGCTTGGAGATTTAACATTAGCAAATATTGTCATGGCGCCACCGGTGGCTGAAGTTCCGATACCCAGATTCAGGTCACGAAAACTGTTAGGTGCAGCAGATACGCTGGATGGCCAGTACATGATACTTGACAGATAAGCCGAGTCTTTCTTCAAATTAAAAGGTCCAAAGAAGTACCAGTTATAGGTTGAATATACATCCTCAGTACTACTGGTACAACAATAATAATAATAACCAAATTTAGTTCCGGTATTGGCTTTATATGATGTTGTATTAGCAATAGCAGTTCTTAACATACCACTTGTTGCGGAAGTCGGGATTGAAGTAACACAACTTGGCAATGCGCCAGCTACAGTGATACTCTCAAAGCTATTCAGATAAGGGAGTGTTAAAGTACACGAAACACTTTCCACAAAAGTAGTCGCTGTTAAAGCAGAACAGGAATATTTATAAACAGAGCCTGTTTTCTTGTAACTGTAGGCCGTGTAATAATATGTACCCGGGTTAACAATCGTTTGGGTAACAGGGAATGTTTTGCCCTTATATAATATGGTACCAGCAGCAAAAGAGCTACCAATTGCAGTTGGTGCTCCGGACGGAGTACTAAAGGTGCCATTGTTGTTATACAAAATAATCACTGAGTCGGCACTTGCATTGGTTGTACCGGCAAGAGTCACCACATTCCCAACTTTTGAAACGGTGAAAGATCCGGGAGGCAATGGAAGACAGCCAGTCGTTACCGTTGCGGTAAGCGCACCCGAGCAGGAATAAAATCCACCAACGGGGTTATAGCAATAGGCTTTGAAGTAGTAAGTAGTAAGCTCAGCCAAACCTGATGTTAGAACAACAGGAATGTCAGTTCCTGTAAACACTACGGTAGCACCGGTACCTGCCAGAACAGAACCTACAACAGGCGCAGTACCATTCACAGGAACATCACCGGCAACAAAGGCAGTGGTTTTCATTAAGTAAACCACAGGATTATCGCTTGGATCAAGACCACCGGTCAAAGAAATACCAGTCTGGTTAACCACGGTAGCAGAGAAAGAAGAAGGAGCGCCTGCTACAATAGGTGTAGTGACAGAAACAACAGGACCATAACAGGAATATTCATTTGTCGTGTTATAAGTCCATGCTTTCAGGTAAATTTTCTTTGAAGTACAAGGCGTAGGACTCGGGATAGAATAATTTTGAGGGAAACTGGTTCCTTTATAAATAATAGTACCGCCGCAAAAAAGAGACCCAACAGCACCGGGAGCACCAGAAGGTATAGAAAATCCAGCATCAATTTCACGAGAAACCACAACAACATTACCTGTTGCAGGTGGAGTCATGGTATAATTTATAGAACTGTAAGTATAAGCTGTCGTATAAAAATTAGTAGGAGCAGCAACGGTTCCGGGAACCGGACAATAAACAAATCTCAAATTTGCTTTGGTGGTAGTTGTATTACCTGTCACGGTTGGACAAGGGGATGTAACATCTGTGTACAAATAAGTATCTTGGATATCTGTAGTAGTTGAGCCATAGGTATAGGGATAACTCGAAGCATATCCAGCAGGATTAAACATACAAACATCGATAAGGATGCTGCCTCCTGAATAAACAAAAGGACTAGAAAGTTCAAACATCTGCCATCCAGTTGACGCATTATACGTATAGGTACTGTTGCTGTAGACAACAGTCATTCCACTTGTTGATTGAAAGGTGGAGGTCAAGGCCGTCAAGGAGGTATTTGCCATACTGATAGTCATTGGCATCAACCAAATTGATCCGGCTGTTCCAACATTCCAACCCAGGGAAGTCAGAGCCGCAGCAGCAGGCCCGCCTGCAGCTGTAATTTCAGCGGCAGTGTACAACAATTGAACGTGGTTACCATAATAAAAGTTGTACATTGGTGAACCGCCCGATTGGAGTGTTGTTCCAGTTCCAATCGTGACCGTTGTTTGGCCAAAAACCCGCGTGAAATTCCCTGTTCCTAAAAGGACCAAAAGTAAGATCATGGGTAGAAGCTTTGTCAGATAATCTTTTCTGGGGTAGCTTTCTGTTTTCATAATAGCTGAATTTGATTTAGTTAATTTATTATTGTTTTTGTTTTGATTCAAAGGAAGATAAGAAGGCGAGTTACATTTTTCCATAAGGTTGATTCTAGTTTTCGATACCATATTATATATAACGGAGCTTATATAGGGGTTTAACTTGCAAAGTAATAACATTAAAACTGATTTCACAAAAAAAATCATAAAAAAACAAGCATACAAATCTGAGGTGAATCCTCAGCTTGTATGTTATCCGATTTTCAATGTAGAATCAATACGCAATGTCGTTCAATAATATTTTATATGTCTGTCTTTCAGTGTTTTATATATAGATTCTTTATAAAGTCTTAAATAGGTTAAATTTCAATTTGTCTCTTATACTCCTTCCGGCACATACAGGTTACACAATACCCGTGAAGTCTAGGACAAATATATGTAGAATGTATCAAAAGTAAATAGTTTTTCAAGGTTCTTTTTTAACATTTTGTTAAATAACGTTAAAAGCAGGCGGACAAAGCCCATAACGCTAAGCAATCGCTACAATGCCAGGGGCCTGCTCTTAAAATCGTGTTAAAGTACGACAATTCAAAATCTTCCTGCAAGCAAGAATTGAAAAATATTAATAAACAATTGTTGATAACTTGCTTTGTGTAATTTTGTGGGGACTTTTAGCGTTACAGGAACGTGAAACCTTCAGCCCAAAAAACAGAAATACCTAAAATAAATTAACCACTAAACCTAACAATAAAACCAATGAGTGAGATCCGAAACCTACAACCCTCAGCCATCTGGGGTCACTTCGCACAACTAAACGACATCCCCCGCCCTTCCAAGAAAGAAGAACGCGTCATCGAATTTATGAAACAGTTTGGCCTGGGCCTCGGCCTGGAGACCCTCGTGGATGAGGTCGGCAACGTGATCATCCGCAAACCTGCCAGTCCTGGTTTTGAAAACCGCAAAGGCGTCATTCTCCAGGGTCATCTCGATATGGTCCCTCAAAAAAACTCCGACACCCAGCATGACTTTGCGCTGGATCCGATCATCGCTTATGTCGATGGCGAATGGGTTAAAGCCAAAGGCACGACGCTGGGCGCCGACAACGGCATGGGCGTTGCTGCTGCCATGGCCGTTCTTGCTGCCACCGACCTGCAGCATGGCCCGGTAGAAGCCTTGTTTACCATCGACGAAGAAACCGGCATGACCGGAGCCTTCGGCCTGAAAGGCGGCATCCTCAAAGGAGACATCCTGCTAAACCTCGATTCTGAAGACGAAGGAGAGCTGTATGTCGGCTGTGCCGGCGGAACCAATGCCAACGCTACCTTTCATTATACTGAGGAAGCCGTTCCTGCAGGCTGGGTGGCTTTTAAACTGAGCATCACCGGCCTTAAAGGTGGTCACAGCGGCCTCGATATCATCCTCGGCCGTGGCAATGCAAACAAACTTTTATTCAGATACCTCAAACATGCCGAAGCCAAACACGGCATGAGGCTTGCTTCTGTGGAAGGCGGTAGTCTTCGTAATGCCATCCCGCGCGAAGCCTTCGCCGTAGTGGTTGTGCCGGCCGACAGGGCCGACAAGATCCAGGGCTGCGTCGCAGAATATGAATCTATCTTTTCGAAAGAACTTTCCCTTACCGAACCCGGACTGAAATTCAAGGTAGAAAAGACCAGTGCTGCTGATTCTGTGATCGACAAAAAGACCCAGCTTGCCCTCACGGCTGCTGTGTATGGATGTCCGAACGGCGTGATCCGCATGAGTGACAGCCTCCCCGGTCTCGTGGAGACTTCAACCAACCTGGCAATCGTGAAATCCGACAAGGGAAGCATCCTGGTGTGCTGCCTGATGCGGAGTTCTGTTGACAGTGCGAAAGATGACCTGGGAAATATGGTAGAAAGCGTCTTTAGCCTGGCTGGTGCCGATGTGGTACTCGACGGCAGTTACCCGGGATGGAAACCCAATCCTGACAGCGCGATTCTCAAGACGATGCTTGAAGTCTATAAGAATAAATATGGAAGGACACCCGACATCAAAGCCATACATGCTGGTCTTGAGTGTGGAATTTTAAGTACGAACTATCCGCATTGGGATATGATTTCATTCGGTCCGACGATCCGCTTCCCCCACTCTCCGGATGAGAAGGTGAATATTGCTACTGTCGGCAAGTTCTATGAGTATTTGCTGGAGACGTTGAAGAATGTTCCGGTGAAGTAGCCCCACCCTGCCCTCCCCAGATTGGGGAGGGCAGGGTACTTCTAGATGAGTTTTGGTGGGAATTGTTTTGTTTTTAGTGCAATGATTTGTCAAAGATTGGAGGTCCTCCACGATTCGGGGAGGATTTAGGTGGGGTTTATTCGTTTTTTTAAAGAAATATTTTGGTTTTTAGAAATAAGTTGTATCTTTGCCGCCCTCAAATACCATTAAGTTATGACCAAGAGAACATACCAACCGTCGAATCGCAAACGTAAAAACAAACACGGTTTCAGAGAGAGAATGTCCAGTGCTGACGGGCGTAAGGTGCTTGCATCCCGCAGGTTAAAAGGGCGTAAAAAACTGTCGGTATCTGACGAGTATAACGGAAGAAGATAGTTATTTTCTGCCAGCTTGGATTTTTCTCCATGCTACGTATAAACTTATTTTGAAAGAGATGGTCATTTTTGGCCATCTCTTTTTTTTTGAATTATCTGATGAAATAAGATACGTTTGGGGGCCAGGGGATGCGGTGCCACAACCAGTACAATACAAAAAACTTTATTGAGTTTAAATAAATCTCATTTAGTATCTTCGCCACTCTAAAATCAAGCATCATGAAGGACCAACTTATGAAGAAGTTCCTGCCCTGGGTGGCAGCAATTATCATTTTTGCACTTGTATCTGTCATTTATTTCAGCCCGGTGCTCGAAGGCAAAAAACTCCAGCAACAGGATATCCGGAATTTCCAGGGGATGTCGAAAGAGATCTCTGATTTCCGCAACCAAAACCACCAGGAACCTTTATGGACCAACTCCATGTTTGGCGGCATGCCTGCCTTCCAGATTTCTACCCTATATAATGGTAACCTGACACGATACTTCGACAACATGCTTCAGCTTGGCTTACCTCAGCCTGCTAATTACCTGTTTCTCTCTGCATTAGGCTTTTTCATCCTGCTGATGGTCCTTGGCGTAAATCCCTGGCTGGCCGTGGCAGGAGCCCTCGGCTATTCCTTCTCATCGTATTTTTTCATCATCCTGGAAGCGGGTCACAACTCTAAAGCCCATGCCATGGCATATATGGCCCCTGTCCTTGCCGGCCTCATCCTTACTTACAAAGGCAAGCTGCTTCCCGGTGGCGTATTGACAGCATTGTTCCTATCGCTTGAGATTGGTGCAAACCACCTTCAGATCACCTATTACCTGATGCTGGCAGTGATGATTTTCTTTATTGCGGAGTTGTATTCCGCTATCATTCAAAAAAAGATGGGCGATTTCGCCAAAGCTTCCGCCGTGGCGCTTGTGGCCGGGATCATCGCACTGGGTCCCAACCTCGGAAACCTTTGGAACACCTATGAATACAGCAAATATACGACACGTGGTCCCAGTGAGCTCACCGCCAATAAAGGGAATAAAACCAGCGGTCTGGATAAAGACTATGCCACGGCATGGAGTTATGGGGTGGGAGAATCCATGACGATTTTAATCCCTGATTTCAAGGGAGGTGGTTCTTATGGTGAATTATCCAAAAACTCTGACACCTACAAAGCCCTCATGTCCAATGGGATACCCAATGCCGACCAGGCAATCAAACAGATGCCGACCTATTGGGGTGATCAGCCATTTACCTCGGGGCCGGTGTATATCGGTTCTATCTTTATCTTTTTATTTGTCCTGGGGATGTTCTTTGTAAAAGGTCCAATGAAATGGTGGTTATTCGCAGCCTCTTTACTCTCAATCATGTTGGCCTGGGGAAGGAATTTCCCTGGATTTACCGATTTCTTCCTGGATTATTTCCCTGGATACAACAAATTCAGGGCGGTTTCCATGACTTTAGTCATTGCCGAATTATGCATCCCTTTGCTTGGTATCGTAGCGTTGCAGCAGATTTCTGAGCATGGGATTGATCGAAAAAAAGCCTTTAATGCGGTAAAATATGCCTTGGGTATCACAGCAGGTCTGTGTCTCCTCTTTGCATTGTTTGGCGGTTCTTTCTTCAGCTTTGCCGCCAGTGGTGATGAGCAGATGCGCCAGTCAGGCTATCCCGACTGGCTGATGACAGCCATCATCAGCGACAGAAAGTCCCTGATGCAATCTGATGCCTTCCGATCTTTTGTCTTTATCATTTTGGCCGGAGCCCTGGTTTGGGCGCTATTGTTTGAGAAACTGAAGAAAAACTGGGTTTTTGCCGGGATGGCCTTGTTGCTGCTTGTTGACCTCTGGATGGTGGACAGACGTTATCTGAAAAATTCTGACTTTGCCGCGAAGCACCAGGTTGAAAATCCTTTTTCGCCTTCAGCTGCTGACGAAACAATCCTCCAGGACAAAGACCTTGACTACAGGGTCATCAACCTGGCTGCCAATACCTTCAATGATGCCAGTACTTCATACTATCACAAATCTATTGGCGGTTATCATGGTGCCAAGCTCAAACGTTATCAGGAACTGATCGAAAACCAGATCAGCAAAAACAATATGGAAGTTCTGAATATGATGAATACACGCTATTTCATCATGAAAGACAAGGACGGAAAAGAAAATGTACAACGGAACCCACAAGCCTGTGGCAATGCCTGGTTTGTATCTCAATATAAGATGGTGGCCAATGCCGATTCTGAGATGGTGGCGCTGGACAAATTCAACCCGAGGGCAACAGCAGTGGTCGACAAACGATTTGAAGACCAGTTACTTAAATATAAAGCCGGAAGCTTCGATTCCACGGCCACGATCAAGCTGGACAGCTATCAGCCCAATCACCTGGTTTACAGCTACACAGCTAAAACAGACCAATTGGCTGTCTTCTCCGAGATCTATTATGACAAAGGCTGGAATGCCTATATTGACGGCAAGGTTTACCCTTATTTCCGTACCAATTATGTGTTGCGCGGAATGGTATTACCGGCAGGCAGCAAAAAACTTGAGTTTAAGTTCGAGCCCAATTCCTATTATGTTGGAGAAAAAGTCTCGTATGCAGGTTCTTTCCTGCTCATTATTCTGGTCTTAGGTCTTGTGCTTGTTGAAGGCAAAAAAGCAATTGCAGCCAAGTAGTTCATAAAAGGGATGAAGAAAGTCCTGATTATCACCTATTACTGGCCTCCAAGCGGGGGTGCCGGCGTACAGCGATGGCTAAAATTTGTCAAATACCTCCGGCAATTTCAATGGGAACCCGTGGTGTATTGCCCCTCGGCCGCTGAATATCCTGAACAAGACCTTTCGCTGATCAAGGACATCCCGGAGAAGCTTGAATTGCTGCAACATCCCATCTGGGAGCCGTATGAAATATACAAACAATTCATTGGACGGGGCAAAGACGAGAAGATCTCGGCTGGTTTCCTGGCAGAAGAGAAACGTGCATCGTTGATGGAAAAGATCTCGATCTGGGTGCGGGGAAACCTCTTCATTCCGGATGCCCGAAAATTCTGGATTAAGCCCTCAGTAAGGTTTTTAAGTGAATATCTTACCACACACCCTGTCGATGTGATCATCTCGACCGGACCGCCTCACTCCTGCCACCTGATTGCACGAAAACTCAGGAAGAAATTTGATATCCCCTGGATTGCCGATTTCAGGGATCCATGGACCAATATCGATTTTTACCCGGATCTCATGCTGACCGGGCTTGCCGACAAGAAACATCACCAGCTGGAAAAAGCTGTCTTGACAGAAGCCGATGCGGTTATTGCAGTAAGCCCTGGCCTTGCCGCAGAGTTCAATGTCATCTATCCGCGTGAATACCATGTAATTACAAATGGCTTTGACGGGGATGATCTTCAGAGTTCTGCGGAAATAATCACTGATAAAAAATTCAGCCTGGTGCATATCGGGAGCCTGGTTCCGGCACGCAACCCGGAAAAGCTTTGGAAAGTCCTCAACAAAATGGTATGCGAGGAATCAGAATTCAAAGATGATCTCGAGATAAAACTCGTGGGGAAAGTGGATTATTCTGTCAGGGAGAGCATTGAAAGAGAAGGCCTGAGCTCCTTTCTCAACAAAATCGACTATGTTCCTCATAGTGAAGTCGCTACTATCATGCAACAGTCGCAGGTATTGTTGTTACTGATCAACAACACGCCCAATGCCAAGGGCATATTAACCGGTAAGTTCTTTGAATACCTGGGATCAGGCAGGCCAGTCCTCGCCATTGGCCCAACTGACGGTGACCTGGCCAAGATCCTTTACGAAACCCAGGCAGGACTCATGAGTGATTTCGGGGATATTCAGGGACTGGAGGAGAATGTCAGGAAGCTATATGGGCAGTTCAGGCAAGGGAAACTGAGTGTTAACGCATCAAATACAGGCATTTATAACCGGAGATCGCTGACGGAGAGACTGGTTGGGGTGATGGGAAGGATGAAGGATGAAGGATGATATATGGAACTCCCGTGTTCATCCTTTATATCTCATCCCTCATCCTTATTTATTCTTGTGTTCTTTAGCCAGGATGATACTCGCATTGAGTTCGAAGCCAAGCAGCAAAATACTGGCATTAAAATATATCCACAACAGCACGATGATGAGGGTTCCAATGGAGCCGTAGAGGGCATTATACCTTGAGAAATTACTCACATAGAAATTAAAACCTACGGAGAGAAGCAGTACCAGGAAAGTTGCCAGGCTTGATCCGGCTGAAAAGAACCGAAAACGCATTTGCCTAGCCGGGGCGAAGTAATAAATAAATGATATTCCGAAATAGATCAGGGAAATTATCACGACCCAGTTTCCAGCCAGAAGCAGGTAATAATAGATCCAGGCGACGAGGAGTTTCTTATGAACCAGGAACTGCAGTATCCCTTTTCCGGCGGTGATGAGGGTAATCGCTGTTAGCGTAAGCACTGCCAGCAGGATTACCAGGAAAATCGATGCGAGGCGTTGGCGAAAAACGGTTCGGTTCTCTTTGGCATGTATTGAGATATTGAAGGCTTCAATGACGCTACGGATGCCATTGGTGGAGAAGTAGCCTGCCATCAGGAATCCGATGGAAACGAGTCCGCCTTGCTTGTGGGTAAGGATATCACGGATGGTCGATTCGATCGCCTTAAAGGCATGGTCAGGGATCAGTTCCGCCAGCATTTTCATCAGCGAATCATATGAATTATGAATCGGCAGGTAAGGGATGAGCGTAAACAGGAAAAGTATCGTCGGAAATATCGCCAGGAAAAAGTTAAATGCGATCGCGGAAGCCCTGGATCTGAGCTGCCCTTGTTGAATTCCACGGATAAAGAAAATCGCTACTTCATAAACAGACAAACCATCGAATGATGGCAGGATCAAACGATCCGAGGCAGTTATAAGCGCGATTACGGGCTTTTGTTTAAAAAGCCAATTTTGGAATTTGTCCCTGAGCTTTTCAGCCATGGATTGCTTTTAAACTTAAATCAAGACTATGAATCTGGTGGGTAAGGGCACCGACAGAGATAAAGTCGACCCCACATTCTCCGTAAGCACGGATATTTTCCAGTGTTATCCCGCCTGAAGCTTCCGTTTCTGCCTGGTCTCCGATCATAGCGACAGCCGATCTCAGATCTGAGCGTTCAAAGTTGTCGAGCATGATACGATCTGCAAAGGCGATATCGAGAATCTCCCTGACATCGGCCAGACTTCGGGCCTCAATTTCTACTTTGATGGATAATTCATTATCAAGCAAATACTTACGCGTATTTTCAAGTGCATTTTTAATGCCACCGCAGAAGTCGATGTGGTTGTCTTTGATGAGGATCATGTCGTAAAGCCCAAAGCGATGGTTTAGTCCCCCGCCTATTCTCACGGATTCTTTTTCAATCCATCTGAAATTCGGGGTAGTTTTCCGTGTGTCGAGGACTTTGGCTTTCAGGCCTGTCAGGACATCTGCATATTTTCTTGTTTCTGTAGCGATGCCACTCATGCGTTGCATGAAATTCAGGACTAATCTTTCAGCCATCAGCAAAGAACGGGAAGGTCCATCGACGGTAAATGCAATGTCGCCGGGATTAACCGGTGTTCCATCCTGAAGCAAGCGGTGCATAATGATAGTAGAATCCATGATATTGAATACTTCTGCTGCAACGTCAACACCAGCCAGGATCCCTTTTTGTTTTACCAGAAGCCTGGCTTTTCCCATGGCTCCAATAGGTATGGTTGCCAGGGAAGTATGGTCGCCGCTGCCGATATCTTCAATCAGTGCGGCCTTAATGATTTCCTGAAGATTCATCGCGGGCGTTTTTTTCGTAGTCTGAAAGTCTTATTCTATCTCGAATTGAAGCTGTTGAACTGACATGCCTGAGGGGGTCTTTTTCAGGAGAAAATAGGTTCTGAATGACTTATTGTTTGTCGAGACATAAGTTCCAATACTGAATTGCGATCCATCTTTCGATGAGCCCTGGTGATTGATTTTGAAAGACTTAGGTGGATTTTTCGCGAAGAAGTCTTTCACGATTTGCTCTGCCTGTATTTTTGAGCAAGTAAGTTCCTGTCCAGGGACGAGCAAGTCGATCGTGCTGTTGAAATGCAGTGCCAGGGCAGCGGCATTTCCACTTTTTATCGCAAGGCTGACCTCATCCTGGGTCGCGCCGAGCGGGGGATTCCCTGCAAATGACAGGTTCCCGTTAAAAAATATCGCTATAAAAATCAAAGAGATAAACAGTCGGGTATTCATGTTTTGAATAATTTTGAGAACTGCTGCAAATTTCAATCCAAAGCAGTTCATTATTAAAACAAATATACATAAATAAGTAAAATGAAGCTTAGCTTAATTGCAATAGGTAAAACTGATGATTCATATTTGAAAGAAGGGATTGCTCATTATGCCATGCGGCTGAAGCGTTACCTTACGCTGGAAATCATCGAATTGCCAGGCTTGAAGAATGCGGGATCCCTTGGGAAAGAGCAATATAAAGCCAAAGAGGCAGAGATGCTTTTTGCAAAATGGCCAAAGGCTGACATCGTGTGTTTGTTGGATGAAAATGGGAAAAGCTATACATCCGTTGAATTCGCAGAATACCTGCAGGCAAGCACTTTGCGCGGGAAGAGCCACCTGGCTTTTATTATTGGCGGTCCCTATGGCTTCACCAAAGAAGCAGAAGCCCGTGCTGATCACAAAATTTCCTTGTCAAAGATGACTTTCAATCACCAGATGGTTCGATTGTTTTTTGTAGAGCAAGTGTACCGGGCCATGAGTATCCTCAATAAAGAACCTTACCACAACGAATGAGCTTGACGACGACAGGCTCGGACCGCGGATTTGTTATAGGCATTTATCGAATCGATATCTCTGAAACCTCTGCCACATAATCCATATAGTCTTTAGCCGGGATGATCTGTTTCTGCGTACGGTAATTCAGGATGATAAAGACCAGCAAGAGTGCGGTGAACAATGACTGAAGGAACATGAGTGCGAGTCCGGAAAAAGCACTGGTAGCCCAGCCGGGAATGGCAAGTGTTGTGAATAGCTTAAACCAAACCACAGTCACTATCCCTGCCCCGGAAAGTAGCAGCAGCGACAGAAAAAACAGCAACAGCCTGGTTGTCACAGTCTCCAGATGAACAGAAATGGCACCCAAGCCATGAAGGATGAGCGAGACGGTATCCATATGAGATTTCCCATTGATACGGGGAGCCCGATCGACAGGGACTGCGACAAACGGCAATTTTGAACGGATCACGCCACCCGGAAAATGATTCCAGATCTCTGAAACATGAATGATTCGCTTTGCCAATGGAAAAGGCAGGTAGCAGAAATTTCCGAAAGAGATGCGAGTACCGGTTAGAATGGCGAATAAAGCACGATAAATAAAGTATCCAACTTTAAAAACAAAGGCATTTTCCCTATGTCTACGTGCGGCAAACACTATTTTTCCCGGATTTCCTTCAGAGGCATTTATCAGGCTGATCATGCCGGAAGGACTGTCTTCCCCGTCAGCATCCATTACGAGGATGGCTTTCACGTCGGTCTTATTATTGACGATATAAGCCAGTCCGATGGCGATAGCCCGCTGATGACCCAGGTTCCGGTGTAAACGCAGCAAGGCTGCCTTTGCAGGGATGTTGAAACGCTCAGGAATCACCTGGTTTGAAGCATCATCGACCAACACAAAAAACAAAGATTCCCACAAAGGCTGCGGAAACTCTTGTTTCATCCGCAAAATAAGACGTTCTGTGCTGATCCAATCCTCAAAGACGGGCATCAGCACATAAGTTAGCTGGCTCATAAGTCTGTTTTCTTCGTCATTCAGTCGAAGAAGTAAAGGTATCAAAAAAGCCATGATGAGTATCCGCGTGGAAATCATTATTTTTGTCGTTTTAGCGCCAACCCTATGTCACGAATTGCAGTATTTCCAGGATCCTTCGACCCCATCACCCGGGGTCATGAATCTATTGTCCTCAGGGCTTTGTCTGTTTTTGATGAGATCTACGTAGCTGTAGGCGAAAACCAGGAAAAGAAAGGCTTTTTCGCGATCGAAAAACGACTCGAATGGATCAATAGTGTATTTGAAGACTACCCGCAAATCAAAGCGGTTCGCTATAGTGGACTGACAGTTGAATTCTGTAAAAAAGTCAATGCACTTTTTATTCTCAGGGGCTTGCGGACTTCTGCCGACTTTGAATTTGAACGAAGTATCGGCCAGGTCAATAAAAAATTACATCCTGAAGTTGAGACAATTTTTCTGCTTACCGCACCTGAATATACTGCGCTGAACTCTTCTATCGTTAGAGATATAATCAGGCATGGCGGTGATCCCGGGGATTTTATTCCGGAGAGACTGAAGGGAGTTAGGCTGAAGTCATCCTGAGCGGAGTCGAAGGATGGTGGGTTAGGCTGAAGTCATCCTGAGCGGAGTCGAAGGATGGTGGGTTAGGCTGAAGTCATCCTGAGCGGAGTCGAAGGATGGTTTGAAGGGATTTGGATATTTTTTGGATGTTGATTTTTCGTGTTATGCATTACCGACTTATAGTTGTCCTTCTTTTCTTCCTTCAGCTGAATGCTTTGCAGGCCAAGCCCTTCAGAGTGTTTGGCAAACTTGAGGGGCATCATGGCGAACAATTAAGGATCCTGACGCCTGCTGATCCGTTTTCGGGCATGGAGAACACTTTGGTTAGGGGACAGATCGACAGCAACGGTTATTTTTCGCTGCAAGCCGATATAAAAAACACCTTGTTTGCCTGGATCTCATTGGGTTTTTCCCGGTCTGAGATATACCTTTATCCGGGATTGGAGTTAGAAATCGATATAAAAATATCGGAAAACCCCAAAGCCGGAAGAAACCCATTTCTGGAACCACCCTCGCAGAACCTGGAGCTGATCAGCGAAAAACCACGATCGCTTAACCGGGACATCACCTCATTTAACAGCACTTTTGATGACTTCCTGATCCTTAACACAAAAGGCCTGCAGAACAGGAGGAATACATTTTTATTGGACAGCCTCAATAAACTTATTACAAGTAAAGGCTTCGACACCACTGATACTTATTTAAAAGACTATATTTTTTATAAACTGGCGGACATATCTGTCTTTCTGAGAGAAATGAAATACCCAAAAGCCTATGGGATCTACCTCAGCCATAAGCCGTTAAACTTCGACAACATTGCCTTTTCTGATTTCTTCAATAATTTTTTTGCTGATTATCTATTGTCGCAAACGAAATCCAATTTTTTAAATGACCTGGATCTTTGTATCAACAAGAATGTAGATTTGTATGGTTTACTTGACAGCTTGGGAAAAGACAGCCTGCTTCGCAATGAAAAGACCAGGGAACTCGTGCTGCTCAAGCATCTCCCATTGTTTTACAATCAGAATAACTTCTCCAAACCCAACATCATCCACCTTCTGGAAACCTTTGCTGCCAAAGGGAAATTCAAAGACCACCGACAAATTGCCCTTAACCTTCTTTCGCAACTCAGTCGTTTTGAGCCCGGGACTCCCCTGCCCGCTTTTACTTTCCTTCGAAAAGATGGGATCATTTTTAATAATGACAGCCTGAAAGGAAAGATAAACTGCCTGCTTTTTTTCACTACTGTGTGTGATGCATGTTTGGCTGAGCACGATCTTATCCGGAACCTTCAAAAGAAATATAGCGGGCGGATAAGATTCATAAGCGTTTGCTGCGATATCAGGAATTACGCCCTTTCTTCCTATTTAAGAGATCATCCAAAATATAACTGGCTATTTGTCGAGTTCAACGGAGATTTTTCTTTCCTGGAAACCATGGAAATCAAAAGTTCACCCCTGCTCCTGATAACTGACCGCGAAGGGAGGCTCATCAAATATCCGGCAAAACTGCCAAGTGAGGGTTTGGAAAAGGATTTGGAAAAATTGTGAGTGCCTCACACCCGGCTCATTAAAAAGCCTCACCGCCGGGATCCTCTAGAAGCCTCACCCCCGACCCTTCTCCTGAAGGAAAGGGTTGGGCCGCGGAGATGACATTCCTTAAAAAGCCTCACCCCTGGCCCCTCTCCTGAAGGAGAGGCTGGGCCTCCGAGATGACATTCCTGCACTTTGAGGTACCACTAACAAATAACTACTAACTGATAAGCTCTTTTGGCTCAAAGAAACTAAAGTTTACCTTGCCATAATTCCTGGTTTCAAGGAACTCAGGATACTGACGGAAACCTACTTTTTCGTCATGTTCCAGGATTAAAAGACCGTTGGGGCTTAAGAGCTTATTCTCAAAGATCAGGCCAGGTATTAAATCAACACCTTCCATTTCATAAGGTGGATCAGCGAAAATCAGCTCATAATTCTTGCGGTTGTGCCGGATAAACTGAATGGCATCAGCCCGCATCACCCTGATGGTGTGAAAATCAAGAACTCCGGTAGTTTTTTTTATGAATTCAATACATTTGAAATTCAGTTCGACGGCTGTAACTTCCGGACAGCCTCTGGAGGCAAATTCAAATGTAAGATTCCCTGTACCAGCAAATAAATCCAAGACCCTGGTCACTTCAAAATCAATTCTGTTTACGAGTATATTAAACAAGGCTTCCTTGGCCATATCGGTGGTCGGGCGAACCGGTAAGTTTGTTGGTGTGACCAACCTGCGGCCACGGTGGGAACCGCTGATAATTCTCATGATAAGGCAATAATTAGGGGAAAGAACTGGTGGATGGGTGCTTTGCGAAAAACACTGCTAAAGACATATTTAGCCGGGATCTCCAAAGGTGTTATTTCAGGAATAAATGCTTTCAGTTCAAGCATTAACGACTGATCAGCCGCAGGTCCACAAAGCATGAAGGTGCTTTCAGAAGGATTAAAGCCGTTTTTGTTCAATGCAAGCAAAATGAAATAAATAAGATCATCATAGCTCTTATAAGAAAATTCATTCGAGAAGATTAGCTTCCCTGACACAAAAAGCGCCAGCTCGATCTTTTCTTTTTCGGCATAAATCACTGTATTTTTCTGTGATTGAAGGTCTTGCGACATTTTAACCGTTTCTGTCAGCCACATTGTTCTGAGATGCTGAATCACCGCTTTCGGAAAAAAGGAATGAATTCGGTTTTCAACACTCAGTGGCAGCGAATATACCAACATAGCCTCAAGGCTTTCTATATTATCCTGATAAATCCATTCACCGGAAACTTTTGCAGGATGCTGCAGTTTTAAATATGATTCTTTAAGACTGGAATCATAAAAAACTGACGGAACTAAAGCATAGGAAGGCGCATCGATAAAAACCTTTAAATCAGTATTTCCACCGGATAACCACGGAATCTGACTGGGCAGGGCATTGATGATATCCCCGATGTTACCCGGAAAAAGCGGTTCATTCCCTTCATAGGACCATTTTTCAAAATACTGTACTTTGTTGTCATTTTTAGTGACGATACATAATTGAACTCCGTCTGTACCTAGCTGAAGGGCGGCAGCATGACCCTCATTCAGAGATTTGTTAAATCCCGGGTCTTTTAGCTGTATTTGTGCTATTAATTCCATTAAGTAATTTTTCCTGGTTTGAAAACCGTCTTAACAATCAACAAACCTACAGGATTTTGAAGGTTTTTACAAATGCTAATTTCGCCTTGAATGACAGATCACTTTATATCAAGCAATTATCTAATGATTTAATTTTCCCTTGAATCCGAAAAAGGCTTTATTTTTGCTTCAAGGCAAGCACTATGGATTTTCTGACACTTCTCATCTTAGCCATTGGGTTATCATTCGATTCCTTCGCAGTTTCCATTTCCAGTGGGGTTGCCCGGACTCAGATGCGCTTTTTCTCTGCATCAAAGATAGCTTTCTCACTTGCTTTTTTCCAGGCAATGATGCCATTTATCGGATGGATAATTGGCGTACAAATCATACGTTACGTTAAAAATTTCGATCACTGGGTCGCCTTTGGACTCCTGTTATTGCTGGGCGCAAAGATGATCCTGGAAAGCCTTAAAGCCGGCGAAAACAAAGGACCTTTCAACCCACTGCATTTCGGAACACTGATCCTGATGTCGGTGGCAACTTCCATAGACGCTTTTGTGGTTGGGATTTCTTTCGGTTTTTTAAAGATGAACATCTGGTTAAGCATTTTTGTCATCGGCGTGGTAACCTATGTCATCTCGATGCTGGGGATTCTCTTCGGGAAAAACACGGGTGCCTGGCTTGGCAAATGGGCTGAAATTGCAGGTGGAATAATCCTGATCGGGATCGGAACGAAGATCCTTATTGAACACCTTTCTTCTTAAAAACTCAAAGCGCTAATGTCGGTATTTCTGGAAGGATTTTAATCATCTCAGTTTCATGGTTTATGTGAAAGCAATAATGTGATAATCCATTTGAAACCAGAAGATAAGACACTTTAAATGCCATATTATATCGCGCGATTTGCTCCAGGGTTTTCTCACTTAATGCCACAGAGGGTGCTTTGCATTCAAGTAGCATTACCGGACTTCCCTGGCGGTTGAACACCAAGATGTCACAGCGTTTATTTAGCTTATGATAAACCAGGCTATATTCGACTGCAAGTAAGGCTATTGGGATCTTTTTTTCCTGAATCAGGTATTGAATCAGATGCTGACGTACCCATTCTTCCGGTGTCAGGCTGACATATTTCCGGCGGGCAGGGTCAAAAATTTCCTTATTTTTATTTTCACCCCTGGTAGAAAAAATATATTCCGGAAAATTCAGCTCAGGCATCATGGGTGAACAGGATTTTGCACATCATTATTTCGGCATTCCTCCAAAAACATTTCTGAACCAGCGATGCACGCCATGAAATGACTTCACCGGTTGTGCATGCATGAGAATACATTCCCCATGTATCGCTTTGATGTCGTGATCTTTACAAAACTCCAGGGCTTCCGGACTGTCAGAATCCATTTGAATCCAGATTTGTTTAACGCCCATGGTATAAGCTTCACTAACGACTTTCATGCATTGATCCCTTGGAACCATAGAAATCACTGCCTGTGGTCGTTCTGGGAGGTATAACAATGACTGATAACACTCCTGGCCATCAACTTTTGGATAGTTCGGGTTGACGGGAATGAGTTTAATCCCCTTGTATTTAAGTTCCCGAAAGGCAGAATGACCGAATTTTTTCTTGTTTTCAGTAGCACCCACAAAGGCAAACCAGGGGTTTTCCATGAAAAGGGCGATGTCGTTTTTCGTAAAATCTTTTTCAGCCATCACTTATTGATTTGAAAAGAAATTCCATAAGGCTTCATCAGGCGGAGGTGCGAGCACATATACTTCCACCTGGCTAACCGGGTGTAAGAACTTTATGGAGCGGGAATGCAGCGAAATAGAAGCATCCGGATTCGAACGGGGATAACCATATTTCAAGTCCCCTTTTATGGGACAGCCAATATGCGATAACTGGGCCCGGATCTGGTGATGCCTGCCGGTCATCAACTCAACCTCCAGCAATGAGTATTTGTCGCTTTTGCCGATCAGTATGTAACGCAGCTCACAGCGTAGTGCACCGTTCAGATCAGAATTGCTAACGAATGACTTATTTTTTTCTTCGTTCTTCTTAAGGTAGTTGATGAGGGTATCTTCATTCCTGGGCGGACTGTCTTTTACGATAGCCCAGTACTTTTTCTCGATTTTACGGTCATGAAGGATCGCATTCATACGGGCCAGGGCTTTAGAGGTGCGGGCAAAGATCACGGCACCGCTGACAGGGCGGTCCAGGCGATGAACGACACCGAGAAAAGCTTCCCCGGGCTTGTTGTACTTCACTCGTATGTAATCTTTTACCACTTCACTAAGGGGCACATCGCCGGTTTTATCACCCTGTACAATTTCAGAAGGTAATTTATTTACGATGACCAGATGGTTGTCTTCGTAAAGGATTCGCTGGCTAATTTCAGTATTGTTCCCTTTCATTGGGGAAATCGAGCGACTTGATGTCATGAATATAAGAAGATACCGCACCTTTAATTTCCTCACTCAGGTTGTGGTAACGGCGGAGGAAACGCGGAGAGAATTGCGTAGTGATCCCAAGCATATCGTGTAGCACAAGTACTTGTCCGTCAACCCACTTTCCGGCCCCGATCCCGATAATTGGAACTTTGATTTCTTTGGCAACTTTCTGGCCTAATTTTGCAGGAATTTTCTCCAGCACCAATGAGAAGCATCCGGCATTTTCGAGTAAATGAGCATCTTCCAGGAGTTTGTTGGCTTCTTTTTCCTCGGTAGCTCTCACGGTATAGGTCCCGAATTTATTGATCGACTGCGGAGTCAGGCCCAAGTGCCCCATGATGGGAATCCCGGCAGAGAGGATACGATCCACTGATTCAATGATTTCGCTTCCACCTTCCAGCTTTACTGCGTCAGCACCACTTTCTTTCATGATCCTGATGGCCGAGTTCAAAGCCTCTTTTGAGTTTCCCTGGTAAGTTCCAAAAGGAAGATCGACGACAACCAATGCCCTTTTTATCCCCCTAACCACAGAGGAGGCATGGTAAATCATCTCGTTAAGGGTAATGGGGAGCGTAGTCCGGTGACCCGCCATCACGTTAGAAGCAGAGTCTCCGACGAGGATCACTTCCATCCCGGCTTCATCAAGGAGTTTTGCAAAGGAATAGTCGTAGGCGGTAAGCATCGCGATCTTTTCCCCTTTTACTTTCATTTCCTGTAGCACATGGGTTGTGACTTTCACAGGTGATATTTTTATTACTGACATGTAAGTGCTCTTTAAGAATGAACAAAGCTACAAAGAAAATGAGGAAGCGGTCGTGATAAAAATCCTCTTATGTTTGTATAGACAAAGAATCCAATGCAAAAGACAGCGTTTAAAATATACATTTTTTTAAGTTTCATCCTTTTTGTTTTGCACTACAGCGCTCATGCTCAATATTATAACCTTGGACAGGATCCCGCTTCGATCCGATGGAAACAATTAAATACGGCTCATTTTTGCATTATTTTTCCTGCTGAGGACGAAGCCGAATCAAAACGGCTGGCCTTTTTGCTTGAATCGGCTGCAGGACCTGTATCCGCAGGACTAAACTTCAATGCGTCAAAGACGAATGTAATTCTTCATTCCAGGAGTACGCTGTCAAATGGTGTGGTTAGTTGGGCACCCCAACGAATGGAACTGTTCCCTTGTCCTCCCCAAAGCAATTATCCCCAGGAATGGCTGGAGCAGCTTGCCCTTCATGAGTACCGGCATATCATTCAGATCAGCAGCATGAACAGAGGATTTACGCACGGGCTTAATATTTTACTAGGCCAGCAGGCGTCTTCGCTCATTCTCGGACTCTTTATCCCGCCATGGTTCATGGAAGGCGATGCAGTATCGACGGAAACCGCGCTGAGCAGGACTGGCAGAGGATCAGCGCCTGATTTTGAAGCCTTGTTGCGGTCGCAGCTGCTGGAAAAAGGCAAGTTTTCTTATGACAAAGCCGTCTTTGGTAGTTACCATGATCGGGTCGCTGACCATTATACCCTTGGTTACCATATAGTTGCTTATGGACGAACACATTACGGAAACCGACTCTGGCAAAACGCCCTGGAACAAACCGCCCGTCGGCCCTATAGAATTACGCCTTTTTCACATGGAATAAAACAAATCAGTGGCTTGAGCAAAGTTGGCTTGTATAAAAAAACCATGAATTCCCTGGACAGCCTGTGGGCCGTGCAGGACAACAGAAATGAAATCCTGCACATGAAAATATTGCAGCCAGCCAATGTCATCCCCTGGTCTGATTACCAATTTCCCGCAATGATGGATCATGGTGTCGTTTTTTCACTCAGGAAAAGCAAAGAAGATATTCCTCGATTTGTTTCTTTTTTACCCGGAGGAAAAGAACAAATCCTTTTCACACCAGGAAGCCTTGAAGACGACATTGTTTATTGTCGGAATAATAAAATTATTTGGACAGAAGCCATCCCGGATATTCGCTGGGAAAACAGGAGTTTTTCACGAATAAAAATCTATGATCTGGCAAAAAATAAATTAAAAATAATTGGCAAAAAAAGCAGATATTTTGCAGCCTGTCCTTCTGATGATTTCAGCAAAATTGTTGTGTCAGAAACAACGGAAAAAGGACTCAATTTTTTAATCGTTTTAAATACTGCTGACGGTAAAGAAATATGCAAATTTCAACAAGCCGAAAATGAACAATTTTTAACACCAATTTTTAATTCTGACGGAAACACCATTCTTGCTATATGCCTTGGTTTGCAAGGAAAATCAATTGTAGAAATTGATTTAAAAAACAACAAATTTCACAAGCTTTTTTCTGCTGGTTTTGTGGATATCAGCAAGGCAGTTTATCACAATAAAAACATACTTTTCATTGGTGCCTTTAACGGGATTAATTGCATTTATTCCTTAGATACTACCCATGCAAAAATTAGCCAATTAATGCCGTCTCGTTTTGGTGCGAAAGACATTAATTTCTCGGGTAATGACAGCATCATTTATTCTGATTTTACGTACACAGGATTTCGAACCGCTATCACTTCGATTGAATCAAAAATAAGTCAAAAAAACCTCAGCCAGATTCCACATTTTAACACTGATCTTGACTCTTTATTAAGGCGACAGGAACATCCGGTATTATTCAATGATAAAAAACTTCAAGACAGTATATTAAACATTAAAACAAGCCCCTATAGCAAAGCAGGGCATTTGTTTCATTTTCACAGCTGGTCGCCGGTATATCTGACTTCCACTGACATGAGAGCAGATCCCGGCATTCAGCTAATCTCTCAAAACATGCTCAGTACCAGCGTAATGAGCCTGGGCGTCGTGTACAATCCGATTGAAATGACTACCCGTTTTAAATCGACGTATTCATACCTGGGCTGGTTTCCCATCTTTGATTTAAGTTATGAGGATGGCCTGAGAGCTTCGATGAACGGAGGCAAACGCTTTACCTATAAAGAAACGAACCTGGGTTTACAAATTTCGCTTCCATTGAATCTCTCCAGAAACAAGTATCTGAGGAGGATCCAGCCCTATATTGGGGCTACATGGGAAAATATACAGCATACGTCGAGTTCGCCGGACAGGCTCTTTAAAGGTGCAATTGACATTCTGAATGCAGGGTTTTCATCCTACAACATTCTACGATATACAGAAAAAGACATTTTCCCACGCTGGGGCCAGACTTTACGCTATCAGTCGAGGCAAACACCCTGGGGTGATCTGTCCGTTGGCAATATATTTGCCCTGAACGGGAATTTCTTTTTCCCAGGACTGTTTCGCCATCAAAGCTTTCGTTTGACCCTGGCCTACCAACAAAAAGGCTCAGGGGATCAATATTTCAGTGACTTAATTGTTTTGCCAAGGGGATTTACTGATTTCACCAAAGCTCATTTTTTCAGCAGCTCGCTGGATTATTCCCTACCCATTTTATACCCTGATTTGAGCCTCCCGGGTTTCACCTATATCAAACGGGTCAAAGCGGCATTATTTGCTGACTATGCCTATCAAAAGGCTGTTCCTGATGAAAACTTTTATTCAACAGGAATTGAACTTACCGCTGACCTTTATCTTTTTCGCTTATATGCACCCATGGAACTGGGTTGTCGCTCCACCTATATCACGCAGAAGAAAGAATTGAAGTTTGAGTTTTTGTGGAGTATCGGCTTCGGGAGCTATGGAGGAAAACAAGAATTGCGTAATTTTGACAAAAAATAAAACCCTATGCCCTGGATCATCAGAATCATTGTCTCTGCCTTTGCGGTGATCATTTCCTCCTACCTTCTTCCGGGGGTTCATGTTGACGGATTTCTTACAGCATTGCTTGTGGCAGCCATTCTTTCACTGTTGAATGCCTTTTTACGACCGATACTGATCCTGCTTACGATCCCGATCACTTTTGTCACGATGGGGCTTTTTCTCCTGGTAATCAATGCTTTTATGATTATCATCACTGACCATCTCCTTGACGGATTTAGCGTTAAGAATTTCTGGTGGGCTTTGCTTTTCAGCCTGGTGCTGACCCTTGTTACCGATTTGCTCGACAAACTCAATGAACGTATGAAATAAACGATGAGAACCAGATTTATTGGAGATACAGAAGAGATTGCTGAAGTCATCAACAAATGCCAGGTATGCCATATGTCGATGGTAGGCCCGGATCATGAACCTTATGTGCTTCCGATGAATTTCGGTTACCATGAAGGCGTTGTTTACCTGCATTCGTCGAAACACGGGAAAAAGATAGACATTTTACAGCAAAATCCCAGGGTTGTGCTGGCTTTTAGCTGCGATTATTTCCTCAGGTATCAGAATGAAGGTGTTGCTTGCAGCTACAGCATGAAGTATCGTAGCATCCTGATCTACGGCAAGGCAGAGTTCATCGACGATCCGGATGCGAAGAAAGAAGTGATGAATGTGATCATGCGGCAATATACCGGAAAGGATTTTTCTTTCAACATGCCTGCCATCAGGGAGGTGTGTGTTTACAAGGTAGTTCCGGAGAAAATTACAGGGAGAGCCTACGGCCTCTAAGAGCCTCTGGGAAAAGCTTTTATCATAGACATTGCCAGGTTTCTGCAGGAAAAACCCAAGGTGACTCCTACCATAGCGCCTACGATGACATCTAAAGGGAAATGCACACCAAGATAAATCCTTGAATATGAGACAAGCGCAGCCCAGGCGATCAAAGCCCAGTTTAATCCGGGAACGATTTTCCTGAGAAAGGGAAAAAGGAAGACCACAAAACCAAAAGAATTGGCTGCATGAGAGGAAATAAAGCCATAAGTACCGCCACATTCTCCGTTTAGCGTATAGACCATGCCGCTTAAAATCGGGTCGTGGCAAGGCCTGAGCCTGTGAAACACATTTTTAAACAGATGAACAGAAACCTGGTCAGTTAAAACGACCAGGATGATGACAGACAACAAAATATACCAGGCATTTCTTCTGTAGTGCCTGACAATCAGGTAAATCAAAAAAACATACAAAGGAATCCAGAGGGGTCTGTTGCTAAGCCAGTACATCACAAAGTCGAAAAAGGGATTGTGAAGGCTGTTGATTGCCAGGAAGGCCGCCTTATCCCAGTTTACTATGGCATCAATCCATGTCAAGGGTTGAGTTCTTTCCAGAGAAGGTCTTTCAAACCGACCAAGCCGTGCTGGGTGTGGGAAGAGATAAACACATAGGGAACATTGGGAGGGAGTTCTTTTTTCAGATCCTCCAGTAGTTCGGCATCCAGCATGTCGGCTTTGGTAACAGCCAGTACGCGGCCTTTGTCCATGAGCTCAGGGTTATATTGGGCGAGTTCATTCAGCAAAATATCGAATTCCTTTTTGATGTCTTTTGAATCCACTGGGATCATAAACAAGAGCACCGAATTTCTTTCAATATGCCTGAGGAAGCGTAAACCAAGGCCTTTTCCCTCATGGGCTCCTTCGATGATCCCTGGGATATCAGCCATCACAAAAGAGCGAGCGTCGCGATAGGCCACGATACCGAGGTTCGGCCTTAAAGTAGTAAAGGGATATTCAGCGATTTCCGGTTTCGCAGCAGAGAGCACCGACAACAGAGTTGATTTTCCGGCATTGGGAAAACCTACCAGGCCGACATCCGCGAGGATCTTGAGCTCCAATATCTTCCAACCCTCTTTACCTTCTTCGCCAGGCTGGGCAAACTTGGGTGTTTGGAAAGTCGCTGATTTAAAGTGTGCATTTCCCATACCACCACGGCCACCCGGGATCCACACCTTCATTTCGCCTTCCATCGTAATTTCGGCCTCAACCTCACCTGTTTCAATGTCTTTGGCTATAGTTCCCAGAGGCACTTCGATAATCACATCATCACCTTCACGACCTGTACTTAAGCTCCCGGAGCCACTATGACCGTTTTCCGCATGAATATGTTTTGTATAACGCAGATGCAACAAGGTCCAAAGCTGGGCATTCCCTTTCAGGATGATATGTCCGCCCCTGCCACCATTCCCGCCATCAGGGCCACCCCTGGGCGTAAGCTTGGTCCGGATAAAATGTAAAGAACCACCGCCCCCATTACCGGAACGGCAAAAAATCTTAATGTAATCGACAAAATTTGAATTGGCCATTAAATACTATAAATGCTGATCGATCAGCGTACATAATTTCTCAAAAATCTCACTCACTTCGCCAATCCCGTTAATGGCATGAACCTTATCCTGTGCTTCAAAATGTTTCAGGAGCGGGCTTGTTTTCTGACGATACGTTTCCAGCCGGTCACGAACCACTTCAGGTTTGTCGTCGCTGCGGCCTTGCTCTTCTGCCCGACCACAAAGCCTTTGTACCAACTCATCCTCATTTACTTCCAGAGAAATAACTAGAGAGACGCTAATACCTTGTTTTTCAAACATGTCATCCAAAGCAATTGCCTGCACCAACGTACGGGGAAAACCATCCATAACAAAACCATTCTGATAGCGGTTTTCATCAATAAATTTACTGATCAGTGTGATCAGAATATCATCCGGAACCAATTTTCCGTTGTTCAGATCAGCATTAACTTTTCTTCCAATAGGAGTGTCATTCTTTACCTCATCCCTAAGTAATTCTCCTGTTGATATATGTTTTAATTGATATTTTCTGGCAACATTAGCCGATTGTGTTCCTTTTCCAGCGCCCGGTGGTCCGAATAGTATAAGGTTAAACATAGATTGTTTTTAAATGTTAAACGATTTGATAAATACCTTTGAGGTTCCGCCCATGCCCGTTAAAATCGAGGCCATAACCGACGATGAATGCTTCTGGAATCTCAAACCCCAGGTAATCAATATCAAAGCTTTCCTTAAAATGATATGGTTTAAATAATAATGTTGCAATTTTCACGCTGGCAGGTTGACATGCTGAAAGTTTGCGTTTCAACAAGGCAAGGGTCTGTCCGGTCTCCACGATATCTTCCACGATCACGACATGCCTGTCCTTGATATCTTCTTTCAAACCAATAAGTTCCTTAACCTCACCGGTGGACTTTGTATCCAAATAGGAAACAAGTTTTACAAAACTAAGTTCGCAGCTAAAATCAAGATCGCGTAATAAATCGGCTGCAAAAACAAAAGACCCATTAAGGACAGCAATAAAAAGTGGATTTTTTCCTTTGAAATCGAAAGATATCTCGGCCGCCATCCTTTTCAGCGCCAAAGCGATCTCTTCAGGGGAGATATAAGGCTTAAAATGTTTGTCGTGGATAATAATTTCGTTCATTTGCTTTTTACACATTGGGTCAATTTACAAACATAATTAAATTTGTCGAGATACTTATTGCTAATTTATAGAAGATTAACATTTGAAATGAATTATTTTTGCCACAAACATTTACTATGGAACCGAAAGTAAGTATTATCATGGGCAGTACTACCGACCTGCCTGTCATGGAAGAAGCGGCTAAAGTGCTGAATGAGTTACGTATCCCTTTTGAAATCAATGCCTTGTCGGCACACCGCGTACCGGAACTGGTGGCTGATTTTGCCACGAATGCCTTCAGTCGTGGCATCAGAGTTATTATTGCAGGTGCCAGCGGCGCAGCACACCTGCCTGGTGTTGTCGCTGCCTTTACGGCACTCCCTGTGATCGGAGTACCTTTACGTTCAGCTATTTCCATTGAAGGAATAGATTCACTGCTGAGTATTGCGCAGATGCCTCCCGGAGTTCCGGTAGCTACCGTAGGAATCGATGCTGCAAGAAATGCCGGGATTCTGGCTGCACAGATTCTCGCAAGTGGCAATCCGGAGATGATGCAACAAATGCTTGATTTCAAGGAAAGCCTGAAAAAGAAAATTATACAGGCGAACCAGGAATTGTCAAAGATTAGCTACGAGTATAAAGTCTAGTTTACTTTTTTCGCAGGAGCATCAATCCATCACGTACAGGAAGCACAAGACATTCCACACGTTCATCCTTGCTGACCCTGTCATTGAATGCAATGATTGCCCGTGTTTCTTTGTCGCCGGAAGCAAGAGGAAGTATGACTTTTCCACCCCATAAAACATTATCAACCAGAATAAAGCCTCCTTTTTTTACTTTGTCAAAAACGAGATCATAATAGGTCTCATATTGTTCTTTGTCGGCATCCAGAAATACAAGATCCCAGGGTCCAGTTAAGTTAGGGATGATCTGCGTGGCATCCCCGATGTACAATTTCGTTTTGGGGGCTATTCCGGCTTCTGCAAAATTATGTAACAACATCTCTTCCAGCTCAGGATTGATCTCCAGGGTTTCCAGCAAACCGCTATCCGGTATTCCTTCCGCGAGACAAATAGCGGAGTAACCGGTGAAAGCACCTATTTCCAATATCCTTTGGGGACGAATCATCAGACTGATCATCTTCAACAGACCACCCTGCAGATGGCCCGACAACATCCTCGGGTAGGCAGTCTGCAAATAAGTCTCCCTGTGAATGCGATATAAAATTTCATTTTCAGGACTTGTGAGTGAGGTTGCGTAATCTTCAAGCTTCTGATTCATAATCTTTTATTATATATATATTATTTTGCTGAGAGATAAGCAAGCGTACTCATTTTTTCAGGATTCAGGACTTCCGCTGCTACGAGTCTAACCGACTCAGCAGTCACCGCATTGATTTTATTTTCTATTTCTTCGAAGGTGTCGACGCTTCCGTAGACCTGCAGACTTTTACCCATTGAGATCATCTGGTTGAAGTTTGAGTCGAAAGAAATTGCGATCTGACCCAGGTATTGTTCTTTGGCTTTTCGCAGGGATGTCTCTGATAAATCATTTTCCCTCAAACCCTTAAGGATCTTCTCGATGAGTTGTAAAGAGTCTTTGAGCTGCATAAAGTCAGTACCCAGGTAGATTAAAAAGACACCTGTTTCGGTAAAGGGGCTGAAGTGCGATTCGACGGTATATGCCCTACCCCTCTTTTCCCTCAGGTGAAGATTTAAAAGAGATGACATTGCAGGACCACCCAGCATGTTATTGAGGAGGGCAAAAGGAACCCGTTTCTCATCCTCCAGGTGATAAGCCAGGTTTCCCAGGACACAATGGGTTTGAAAGGTCCGTTTGGAGATTCTTGTATCAAAGGGTTTATAATCTTCAGGTTTAAAGATCCGAAACGGGCTTGCCGATCTTTCAGTACTTTTACCGGATGCCTGGCAAGGAAAATGCTGTTCAATCTTCCTGACGAGGACTTTCATGTCGATATTACCGACAAAACTCAAGACGATATTTTCGGGACGATAATGTTTTCGGAGGAATTCCTGCAGGTGAGCCGCTGTAAAGCTTTTCAGGCTTTTCGGGTTTCCCAGGATGCTTTGCCCCAGCGGGTGATTTGAGAAAACCAGGCTGTCGAAGTGATCCAGAACATATTCATAAGGATTGTCTTTAACCGATTTGATCTCTTCGAGGATGACCTTTTTCTCATTCTCCAGTTCTTTGGCCGGGAATGTCGAGTTAAAGAGGATATCGGCAAAAAGTTCGATGGCACGGGTATAATGACGGGCGAGAAAGGTGGCATGAACGGAGGTCTCCTCTCTGGCAGTAAAAGCGTTGATCTCCCCACCGACTTCTTCCATCCGTTTGAGGATCTGGGTAGCATTTCTTTTGTGAGTCCCTTTAAAAAGACAATGTTCAAGAAAATGCGCCAGTCCTTGCTCGTGCGCCTCCTCATGGCGGGAGCCTGCGGCAATGGTTACGCCAGCATGCGCCACCGGTGAAGGGGCATATTTGTAGATCAGCCGAAGGCCGGAAGGAAATGAATGTTCGATATATTCCATAATGATTTGAAAAGCCAGGCAAATATCCAAAGCTTTTGATAATTTCGCCCTTTAATTTTTGTTGCATGTCGATTGAAGTAAAAAATATTTGCAAAAACTATGGAAAGCAGAAAGCGCTTGACCAGGTTTCATTTTCTTTAAAGCAGGGGGAAATTGTTGGTTTCCTGGGTCCTAACGGAGCCGGTAAGTCAACGATGATGAAGATCCTCAGCTGTTTTATCCCGCCTTCTTCGGGGGATGCCAGCGTTTGCGGATTTGATGTTCTGGAACAAAGCCTCGAGGTGAAAAAGAAAATCGGGTATCTTCCTGAAAACAACCCGCTATACCTCGACATGTATGTGAGTGAATACCTGACATTCATTGGAAACCTTCACCAGGTTGGAAAAACTCTCGACAAAAGGGTAAAAGAAATGATTGAACTCACAGGCTTGGGGCCTGAACAGCATAAAAAACTCGGAACCTTGTCGAAAGGATACCGCCAACGAACAGGGCTTGCCCAGGTCTTGCTGCATGATCCTGAAGTGCTGATCCTGGATGAGCCTACTTCCGGTCTCGATCCGAATCAGCTCGTGGGAATCCGGAACCTGATCCTGGAAGTCGGGAAAGCCAAGACAGTGCTGCTTTCCACGCATATCATGCAAGAAGTGGAAGCCATCTGCGACAGGGTTATTATCATCGACCAGGGACATCTGGTGGCTGATGACAAAACATCAGTACTGGCATCTTTGAGCTCCGGGAAACAGCTAATTACTGTTGAATTCAGTGAAACTATTGATAAAAGCCTATTTAGTGAGCTCAGCCAGGCTCATGCAATTGAAAAGATCAATGCGAATACCTGGAAGATCTCCAGTAAGAGCGAAATTGATTTACGCCCCTTGGTCTTTCAATTCGCTGTAAATAATAACCTTACAGTCATTTCACTGCAAAAAGAGACCCAGCGTCTCGAAGATGTCTTTCAGAAACTCACGCAAAAGAGCTGAGAAGTACTGACGAATTCTAAAAATCTTTATCTTTGCACTCTTTTTAATAACACAGATAATCCCATAAATCATTATGTCATACCACTTTACTTCAGAATCTGTCTCCGAAGGCCATCCGGATAAAGTAGCCGACCAAATCTCTGACGCCCTTTTGGATGAGTTCCTGCGTCATGATCCCAACTCAAAAGTTGCTTGTGAAACCCTTGTTACCACTGGTCTCGTGGTTTGTGCCGGTGAGGTAAAAACAGAGGGATATGTTGACACCCAAGAAATTGTAAGACGTACTTTGAATAAAATTGGCTATACCAAAGCTGAATACCGTTTTGAAGCCGAATCATGCGGCGTTGTGAACACCATTCATGAGCAAAGCCAGGACATCAATCAGGGTGTTGACCGTGCGAAACCTGAAGATCAGGGGGCCGGTGACCAGGGAATGATGTTTGGTTATGCCAACAACGAAATGGAAAACTACGCACCACTTCCTATCGAGCTGGCTCACAGGCTTGTACAAGTTCTGGCTGACATTCGCAAAGAAGGAAAGAAAATGAAATACCTGAGACCTGATTCCAAATCACAGGTTACGGTGTTATATGACGACAAAGGGAAAGCAGAGAAAATCGAAACCATCGTTTTGTCAACCCAGCATGATGAATTTGTTCTCCCAAAAGATTCCAAAAACCCAAAAGATAATGCCAAGGCCGAAAAAGCCATGCAGGATGTGATCCGTAAAGACGTCCTGGAGATCCTGATCCCTAAAGTTAAAAAAGACCTGGATGCGAAGACCCGTAAACTTTTCAACGACGACATCACCTTACACGTCAACCCGACCGGGAAGTTCGTGATCGGTGGTCCTCACGGAGACTCCGGCCTCACAGGTCGCAAGATCATCGTTGACACTTATGGCGGACGTGGTGCTCATGGCGGCGGTGCTTTCTCAGGGAAAGACTCTTCTAAAGTCGACCGTTCCGCAGCCTATGCCATGCGCCATATCGCTGTCAACCTTGTTGCTGCCGGCATTGCAGATGAAGTACTGGTCCAGGTGGCCTATGCAATAGGAATTGCGCAGCCGGTTGGTCTGTATGTCAATACCTACGGCACTTGTCATGTGAAAAACAAAAAAGGAAATACCCTCTCTGATGGCGAGATCTCCGATAAAATCAGCAAGATCTTCGACCTTCGGCCTTACGCTATCGTTGAGCGCTTTGGATTGAAGAATCCAATCTTCCTCCCTACCGCATCCTACGGGCATTTCGGACGCGATCCCTTCACCGCAGAAGTTGACGTCTATTACGAAGTGAAAGGCGCCAAGAAAGGCACCAATGGCAATGGCAAGACGATTTACAAGAAGAAAGTGGATTTCTTTGCCTGGGAGAAGACAGACTATGTGGAGAAGATTAAGAAGGAGTTCGGAATTAAATAGTTTTTAAGACTCACTGCGGCGGCGCGGAGGTGCCGAGTTCCGCAGAGATTTAATTAATATTATGAAAGAACCAGGCTTGGGCCTGGTTCTTTTTTTTGTTAAACCCTGACAAATAATTGCAATTGATATTATATGTCGTCCCTACAAACAGCTACAGATATTAAGTCCCTATGGGACTTAATTACAGGAAATTTATATTTTAAAACCTTTTTCAATGTGTCCGGGCCAGTCTCGTAGGGACGACATATTTGTAGCCTGAAAGGCGATCATCAAAGAATATAATTTCCGTAGGAACGGCATTGATTCATCAATTATAAATATTCAATTATCAAAGTTTGCACCCCTAATGCACCGTCAATCACCAGCCCTTCTCCTGCAGGAGAAGGGCTGGTGATGAGGTGCGTCAAAAAAAGAACCGGACCCCTGGCCCGGTTCAAAAAAAAAAAGAAAAAAACTGCGAAACTCAGCGCCAGAGCGCCTCAACAGTGTGTCTTAAAATGTCTTATTTGATAATCAGCTTACGGGTTAGAACGGAAGCATTATCGACGATGAGTGAATAAAAATAAACGCCAGACTCCAGATCAGCCACAGAAAAATTCAGTTTCCCTTGCTTGTCTGTTATGGCAATGTTTTTCACTTCAGAACCCAGGAGATTGCGGACAGTCACGCTGGCATTGCCTGAGGTCACGGAAGGCAGTGAATAGGTAAAGCTTACGTTATTTCTGGCAGGATTCGGATAAGCGTCTGAGAATTGAATTTTAGCGGCAATCGGATCATTAATTCCGGCATAACCTGCATAGAAATGCACGTTGATAGCGACAGAATCATTGGCATTGTTATCCAGGTAAAAGGTATAACGGATCGTTGAGGTTCCCAAATGCCCCTGGCTATCATAGTCGCCGGAAAATGAAGATAGGTTTACAGAATTGGGCGCCATGGGCATCGCATCAGGGCTAACGAAAACATTTCCGCCATAGCACTGAACCCAGCAGAAATAATTCGTTGAATTCCCTAAGACAGAGACTTCTGTTTTTTTCACCAAAACACTGATATTGTTTGCCGAATTGTTGTGAACAGCAACATAAGCAGTGATGGTAGTCTGGTAATCTCCGAATACTGTATAATCTGAACCATTGGGCTGTGGTCCGGCCGTGGTGCTCAGGCTTAGCGTTTGGGCAATCAGCGATGCGGTCAGCAAGAGAAAGGCAGCAAAGAAGAGTATGAGTTTTTTCATGATTTTTTTTTGTTAAATCGGGTGCAAAGTTACTTCAAAAATTAAGGTTTAAAACAGGGAGTCAATTAAATCATCACTTGCCGTAAAAGGTATCGTCACATTCAGCTTCGGTTCCGCAATCATGGCGCGCTGTATTGCGGCAATAGCCCCAGGATTCCGGGCCCATCCCCTACGCGAAATCCCATTGTTTACATCCCAGTGAAGCATATTTCTTAACCTTCTGTCGGCACTATCAGAACCATCAAGAAGCATGCCAAATCCGCCGTTGATGACTTCACCCCAACCCACGCCTCCGCCATTGTGTAAAGAAACCCAGGTTGCGCCTCTGAAGGCATCGCCGATCACATTCTGAACAGCCATATCCGCTGTAAATTGAGAGCCATCGGTGATATTGGCGGTTTCGCGGTACGGAGAATCTGTTCCGCTGACATCGTGATGATCCCTGCCCAAAACGACAGCTGCTGAAATTTTACCTTCTTTTATTGCCTTGTTGAAGGCAGTGGCGATACGAGTCCTGCCTTCACAATCAGCATAAAGGATGCGGGCCTGGGAGCCAACGACCAGTTTATTTTTCTCTGCAGCCCTGATCCATAATAAGTTATCATTCAACTGCTGCTGAATATCAGCAGTAGCCGTGGCAAGCATCTCTTCCAGGACATCACCGGCGATTTTGTCAGTAATCCTGAGGTCGGCGGCATCACCGGAAGTACAGACCCAGCGGAAAGGTCCAAAGCCAAAGTCGAAGCACATCGGGCCCATGATATCTTCCACATAAGAAGGATATCGGAATTTCCCGGGCGATTTAAACACTGCTGCCTCTGCCCTGCCGGCTTCGAGCAAAAAGGCATTGCCATAATCCCAGAAATACATCCCCTGGTCGCTAAGCCTGTTGATGGCGGCAATCTGACGACACAATGACTTCCTAACTTCTACCTTAAACTGCTCAGGATCTTCCACCATCATCTTTTTGGAAGCTTCAAAGCTGAGACCGGCAGGGTAATATCCGCCAGCCCAGGGATTGTGCAATGAGGTCTGGTCAGAACCCAGCTCAATTTTAACATTTTCATCTGCCAGGCGCTCCCAGAGGTCGACCACATTGCCCTGGTAGGCAAGAGAGACCGCTTCTTTCGAAATTCTGGCCTTCTCGATACGCAGGATCAGTTCATCCAAGGAGGTGAAGACTTCATCAACCCAACCCTGTTCGTGACGAACCCGGGTAGCCATGGGATTAATCTCAGCAACGACGCACACTGCGCCGGCAATGACGGTGGCTTTGGGCTGTGCGCCTGACATTCCGCCGAGACCTGAGGTCACAAATATCTTTCCGCCCAGGTCTTCATTTCCTTGCAGTCGTCCTGCATTTAACACCGTGATGGTGGTCCCGTGTACGATACCCTGGGGGCCGATATACATATAAGAACCGGCAGTCATCTGGCCATACTGTGTGACACCCAATGCATTAAATCGTTCCCAGTCATCCGGCTTGGAATAATTAGGGATCATCATGCCATTGGTCACCACCACGCGTGGCGCCTCAGGATGCGATGGGAAAAGGCCCATCGGGTGGCCTGAATACATGGCAAGCGTCTGCTCTTCAGTCATTTCCGAAAGGTATTTCATGCAAATCAGGTACTGTGCCCAGTTCTGGAAAACAGCGCCATTGCCACCATAGGTGATCAGTTCATGCGGATGTTGCGCTACTTTTTTGTCCAGGTTATTCTGGATCATCAGCATGATGGCGGCTGCCTGTGGGGTTTGGGCAGGATATTCAGAAATCGGCCTGGCATAGATCTCATACTCAGGGCGAAAACGGTACATATAAACCCGGCCATAATCTTTCAGTTCCTGGGTAAATTCTTTTGCCAGCACGGGGTGGTGTTTTGCAGGGAAGTAGCGCAAGGCATTTCGGATTGCCAGTTTTTTATCCACTGTAGCGAGGATGTCTTTTCTTTTCGGGGCATGGTTTACCGTGGGATCGTAATCCCGTGGCTGGGGTAATTCGTCCGGAATGCCTTGCCTGATGGCATTCCGGAATTCAGAACTATTCATAAGAAATATTATTGTTCGATCTCGATGACCAGGTATTTGGAAACTTCCCAGAACTTCGCAGGATCGGTGATGATGATCTTGTCAACTTTTTTGCCGGTTTGCTGCAGCGTATATGTGCCAGTGGCATGGGTGGTGAGCAGCTTGGCTTTCTTACAGTTCAGCGGAATCTCTTTCACCTTGGTGATATCGATTTTCGTGAAATAAGAACGGTCGAGGTCGGTGCCCAGTTTCTTTCCGCCAAACAATCCGCCGGCTTTGGTGACGATGCCTTTGTCTTTAAACTCTTTTTGCGTGCCGAAAACATAATACGCTGTATTGAGTTCTGAGGTCTGGCCTTCGATGATCTTCGTCTTGCCCTGGCTTTCCTGAACGAGGGTGTCAACGCGGGCATTCAGCTCTTCGACTTTAAAGTTCATCTTCACGAGTTGGTCTTTTAAGCCATTGAGCTCAATGTCTTTATCATCGATTTGTTTTTGCATACGTCCCACGACTTTCTCAAATTCTGCAATTTTCAGGTTCGCACTCTTTAAATGTTTGTTGAGTGATGCGATCTTCCGTTTGTTTTTATCCATCAGGTCATTGATGAACTGAATGTCGTTATTGATGCGTTCACGGGCATCGGTACTCAATTCTGTTTTGGAAGAAGCTGATTGAGAAATCACGCTTTGTTTTGATTTAATCACTTCGAGGTTTTCCTCGATCTCGTTGAAGGCCTTGAACAGCAGGCTAATGGTAGAGTCTTTTTTTACAGTTTCGGCGCTTAAGCGCTGATTATCACCTTTGAGTGCGTCAAGTTCCTTTTGTTTGCAGCTCCAAACCAAGGGGAGGGCAAGTGCTAAAATGATCAGCCAATGTTTTGTTCTCATTTTTGTTATTTTTTTGGTGTTTAAAGAAATAATCGAAGATATCGCTAGATTTTATCCTGGGAATGTTTCAGGATGTTGTATAAAAACTCACGAGCCCTGAAGAGTTGTGCCTTCACGGTTCCAAGCGGGAGCTCAAGTTCAGTGGCAATTTCCTCATAGGATAACTCCTGGAAATAGCGCATCTCCACCAGCTGGCGGTAATGAGGTTTCAGCTTCTCAACGACCTGGCGCATCAGTTTTATCTTTTGCTTTTTAACATAAGTCTCTTCCGGGTCAAGGAGTTCAGAAGGAATACGACTGCTCAGGTCTTCGCCTTCCTGGTTTTCGAAATACGAACGATCCATTGAAAATGTCGAACGTTTTTTCTTACGCATGAAGTCGATACAGTTGTTTGAAGCGATTTTAAACAGCCAGGTGCTGAAGGCATATTCCGGGGCATACTGATGCAGATTCTTAAAAGCTTTACCAAAGGCTTCGATGGTAAGGTCGTCCGCATCTGTCGGATCATTGGTCATCTTGAGCATCATGAAATACAGAGAATCCCTGTAGTTCGTCATTAACTCAGCATACGCAAACTGGTCACCCTGGTCAAGAGCCCTTTTTACAAGCTTGAAATCACGGATCGCTTTGTCGGTCAGTAAGGAATTTACTTCCATTTATCTTGTTTAACAACAGAGGCAGAGAGCGAAAGCAGCGGTGTCAAAAACACGAGCATCAACTCAAACAGGGGCAAATATAATAACAATTTTTGCTCATGTAAAGTTTTCATACACCTTTTAAACACAATGAGCGCTGAGGCCATGCGAAGGCCAAAAAGTCCCAACACTATATATAATTCTACTTTCCATATGACCAAAGGGATAAAACAAAGATAAAACAGCAATTGGGTCATGGTGAAACTGCCCAGGATGAATTTGTGTTTTTTGCTATAATAACGTGCAGTGGTCAATTGTCGTTTTCTCTTTTTCACCCAACGGCTGAAGGTATAGGTGGTAGTTGACACGGTATGTGATTCGGGGCTTAGCTCGACACGGGTAGCGAGTGCGCTGGCATTGCGGTTGACGAAGAGGTCATCATCCCCGAAACGAATGGTATAGTGAGAGATAAAGCCTTTGCTCTTGTAAAACAAGGTTTTGGTATAGCTGAGGTTTTTCCCGACTCCCGTATAAGGCATCCCGGCCATGGCATACGAAAGATATTTCATAGCCCGGAAGACAGCGTCGAAACGTATCATCTTGTCGAACAAGCCTTTGTTTTGTTCAATCCTGGAATAGCCCAGCACCATATTGGCAGAATCGCTGTATGCATTTTGCATATTACGAAGCCAAAAGGCTGAAGAAGGACGGCAATCGGCTTCTGTCAGGAGGATAGTATCATGTTTTGCTGATTTGATGCCCAGTGCGAGCGGGAATTTTTTCCCTGAGAAGAAGTTCCTGTTTTCCCTGAAATGAACCACACTCAAGCGGGGATATTGCTCCATGAAAGCTTTCAGCAAAAATTCTGTATCATCATCAGAGGAGTCGTTGACGACGACAACCTCAAAATCAGGATATTCCTGATCCATGATGATGGGAAGGTTCTTTTTCAGGTGGAGGTATTCATTGCGGGCGCAGATGACGATAGAAACAGGTTTCTGAGCTGCCGGCGGTTGTTTCTTCTTGTAAAACGCAAGGCGACTGAAGACACCCCAGAAGAAAATCAACTGAACAAGGGCGGCGACAGCAAAGGCGATGAAGACACAAAACAAAAAGGTCCGGAAAAAGGCCGGGTCCATCCAAAAGCTTTCCATATGAGCTGGCAAAAGTATCAGATTCTACGGGAATAAGACTTATCTTTGCCCGTTTTTTTACTTCTTCCTCACAAATCATTTTTATTCAGAACCTTATCCCCATGAAATTCAGGATACTCGACCATGATACTGCCAGCGCTGCCCGAAGAGGCGAGATCCTGACCGATCATGGCAGCATCCAGACTCCGGTCTTCATGCCAGTTGGCACGGCGGGCGCGGTTAAGGCGCTCCATATCAACGATCTGAAGGACAAGCTTGATGCGAAAATCATGCTGGGAAACACCTATCACCTTTTTTTGCGACCGGGTCTTGACGTTTTGTCGGCAGCCGGTGGTCTTCATAAATTCAATGGATGGGACCGGGCGATCCTGACCGACAGTGGGGGTTACCAGGTCTTTTCGCTGGCAGGTACCCGTAAAATCAAAGAGGACGGAGTTATTTTTCAATCCCACATTGATGGCAGTCGTCACAGCTTCACTCCTGAGAATACTGTTGACACACAGCGCATTATAGGTGGTGACATCATCATGGCGCTGGATGAATGTACGCCATACCCCTGTGATTACGACTATGCGAGTAAGTCGCTAGACCTGACACACCGTTGGCTGAAGCGTGCCTGGCACCATTTTCAGAACACAGAACCGCTTTATGGTCATTCACAGAGCTTCTTTCCTATTGTCCAGGGGAGTGTTTACGGCGATCTGCGGATGAAATCTGCAGAAGTGATTGCGGAAACCGGCGCCGAAGGCAATGCCATAGGAGGTTTGTCGGTGGGAGAGCCTGCGGAGATGATGTATGAGATGACGGAGAAAGTTTGTGCCATACTACCGGCCGACAAACCCCGTTACCTGATGGGTGTTGGGACACCTGCGAACCTTCTGGAATGCATTGCGCTTGGCATCGACATGTTCGATTGTGTGATGCCGACCCGGAACGGGCGCAACGGGATGTTGTTCACGAGCCAGGGGATCCTCAATATGAAAAACGAAAAATGGAAAAATGACCACAGCCCGCTTGATCCGGAAGGGACTTCTTTTGTAGACCAGGCCTATAGCCGTGCTTTTGTCAGGCATCTCTTTGTGGCCGGGGAAATGCTCGGCCCGATGATCGCCACAGTGCACAACCTCGGCTTTTACCTGAACCTGATGAAAGAAGTGAGGGAGAAAATCACGGAAGGGACGTTCGCCGGATGGAAGAATGTCATGGTCACCAAACTTCAGCAAAGAGTCTAATCCTGATGTTCAAGAATATTTTTCGACTCAAAATACTCGACCTGTATATCATCAGGAAATTCCTGGGGACATTCTTTTATGCCATCACGCTGATCCTCATCATCGTCATCATATTTGACATCTCAGAGAAAGTCGACGACTTCATCGAAAAGGCAGCCCCGGTAAAGGCGATAATCTTCGACTATTATCTCAATTTCATCCCCTATTTCGTCAATCTATTCTCGGCCTTATTCACCTTTATCTCGGTTATCTTTTTTACTTCGAAGATGGCCGGAAATACCGAAATTGTTGCCATTCTGAGTAGCGGACTGAGCTTCAACCGCCTCTTGAGGCCATACCTGATTGCTGCCATGGTTATTGCCCTGATGTCGTTCATGCTCACAAACTTCGTGATCCCTCAAACCAACAAAAACCTCATGCTTTTTGAAAGCAGGTACATCAAAAACGTGAATAAAAACAGCGAGGTAGATATCCATATGCAAATCAGCCCGGGAACCTTTATTTATCTCGAGAACTTTAACCCATACCGCAGAACAGGCTATCGTTTTACCCTCGAGAAAATCAACGAAACCGGCTTATTTTACAAGATGACTTCTGATGAAATTGTATGGGACAGCCTCAGGCAACGATGGACTATTGAAAAGTATTTCCTGAGGAGAATTGATGGGATGAAAGAGCGCATTTCCAGGGGTGAGAAAATCGATACGGTCCTGGGATTCAGGCCTGAAGAACTTCATATCAGTGTAGAAAACGCAAAAACAATGGGTTTCTGGGAATTGCGTAAATTCATTAACTCAGAAAAGATGAAAGGGGCGGAAAATGTGATTGAGTTTGAGATTGAGAAAAATCGTCGAATCGCCTCTCCTTTTGCCACGATCGTTCTTACCTTTATCGGGGTAGCCTTATCAAGCCGGAAGATCAGAGGTGGGATCGGGATGCACCTGGGTTTTGGCATCACCATCAGCTTTGCTTTTATACTGTTTATGCAGATTTCCAATACTTTTGCTGTCAATGGAAATCTCTCGCCATTCCTTGCAGTATGGTTTCCTATCGTGCTGTTTGGCTTACTGGGGGTTTATCTGGTGCGTATAGCGCCAAAATAAATCAGATCAGCTATAATTTACATAAACCAAATAGCAAAACCCTTATCTTTGCCCGGTGAAAAAAGCGTTTATCCTTCTATCCTTTCTAAGTATCATGCTGTTTGCATGTACTACTGAATTTGACAGCACTTCCGGCTACAAAGACATCACAATTGTTTATGGGCTTCTGGATCAATCGGATAGTGTTACCTTTCTGAAAATCAACAAAGCGTTTCTTGGCGATGGCGATGTGATGCTGATGGCAAAGGAGGAGGACTCCAGCAGCTATGGAAATGCGCTGGATGTAAAGATTCATTACAAAAAGGGAAACTTCCTTGATTCTGTCACTTTCGACACAACGACTATTTATAACAAAGACTCAGGAGTTTTTTATGCCCCAAAACAGGTATTGTATAAGGCGAATATGAAAACGATCCTGAATCAATACAAGACTGACACTTTCAAGCTTGTCATCACCAACAAAAAGACCGGAAAGACCATACATTCCAAAACGATACTTGAGTCTTCTTTTGAAATCACCAAGCCAAAGCCTCCCTCGATAGGATTCACCTCTGCAGTTCCCGGATCTATTGTTTGGAAGTCATCTGTGAATGGAAAGAAACACCAGGTGCTGATGCGTTTTCATTACAAGGAGGTCAAGCCTGGCACAACTGACACAGTCTATCATAGCATAGACTGGCAGTTTCCCACCACAAGTTCCGTAGGCAATATTGGTGGCGAGGTGATGACACAGCAATATACCAATGCATATTTTTTCGATCTTCTTGCGCAGAAGATCCCGGTTGACGCGAGTTTAAAGCGTTATATCGGACAAAAGGGTCATTCCACTGCCGATTATGGTGCTCTTGAGCTTTTTGTTTACGTCGCTTCTGATGAATTCAGCACCTACCTTGATGTTGCGGCTCCTTCGACCAGTCTTGTGCAGGAAAAGCCTGATTATACGAACGTTACGAACGCCAGCGGCGCGATCACCCAGGATGCTACCGGGATCTTTTCCAGCCGTTATCATGAGCTCCGTTCTTTTAAGCTGAACGACCTTACCCAGGCTCAAATTAAAAGCATGAATTTGGGGTTCTAGGATTTGTAAGGAGACAAAGCATTCTTTCCTGTCATTATCCAAATTGAATTTTCTTTATAAGTAACTGTAAATCAAGCATTTTCGCTTATGCTTGCTTTTCTATTTCCTGATTTCTTGTAGGAAAAATCCTACACAAAATCAGGAATTACTTTACATAAAAAAATAGAAAAAATCTTTCTTTTTGCTTGTATATAAATACAGCTCGTAAAATGATGATTTGCTATCATCTGAGAAATACAATCTGTGTTCTATATATTTAAAAAAAATGGGGATTTTTTATATGAAACAGCACATTTTCAGGCTCAGTTCCAAGCGGTTTATTTTTCAAGTGATTATTTTGGTTTTTCTGTCAGGGCAATTGCAGGGGCAAACAGTGATCTCCGACCCAGGTGGAATGACTGGCTATCGTGGTAATAATGGAAGCTCCTATGATGTCCTGATTACAACTACGGCAAGCGGGGGCTTATGGGGATGTACCACGTACACTGATGATTCCCGTGTCAGTTATGCGGCAATACACCAATACGGATTTAGTATCGGCTCACAGTATATTGTTCGTGTTGTGATTTCTGCAGGACTTTCGTCTTATAGCAGTTGCACCCAATATGGCATCACTTCAGTATCATTTGGCAGTTGGAGCGGAAGTTATTATTTTTCAACTTATTATTCGCCAACCAACCCAACAGTGACTTCATCTTCAGCCTATAACATTACGAGTTCCGGCGCAAGTATTGATGGTAATGTAACAGGCCTTGGGAATGGAAGTTCTATCAGCAGGGGAGATTTCTCATTAACCGCAGGACAGGTATTGAAAATCGTTGTCGGGCAGCGTGGTTTGGACGGAACAGTGGATGATTATACAGGCAGCGCCTATCCACAAACTGCAGGCGGTTCAGGAGGCGGTGGATCTTTTGTTACCACTTCCAGCAACGGCCCCCTGATCATAGCCGGTGGCGGTGGTGGTGCCACAACACGGCTAAGTACCGCCGGACAAGTAGGCGGGCATGGATTAACAACAACTTCGGGAGGCAGCGGTACTGGCGATAGTGGCGGACCTGGCGGTAGTGGTGGCTCTGGTGGCACAGGCTCATGCAACACTGGCTACCAGGGCGGATCAGGTGGCGGAGGGCTAACGGGCTCAGGTGGGGATACACAAGGAAGCACAAGCAGTTATGGGCCAATAAGCACCGGAGGTGTTTCTTTTACAGGAGGCGCAGCCGGTGGTACGGGAGGCACAGGAGCATCAGTCGGTGATTGCCGGGATGGCGGATTTGGTGGAGCCGGAGGATATGATGGCGGCGGTGGCGGCGGATATTCCGGTGGTGGCGGCGGCGGGGATGCTGGCTCAGGCGGTGGCGGTTCCTATAACGATGGGGGAAATCAATTAAACACTGCAGGCAGCAACAGTGGTCATGGACAAGTGACTATCACTAAATTATAAAATATCTATCAAAAAACTAAAAATGAAAAACCAGCAACCCAAAAAAAATGTTTCCAGAATCAGCTTAGGCTTGTTTGTCATATTAACCTTGTCTGCATTACAAGTCAGGGCCCAGACAAACTCCATTAAAGTTTATGTGAGTCCTCCAGCAGACAATACCTCCAATGTGATTGTTACCAATCCCCAAACACTCACTTCTATGTCATTTAGCACGACAGGGGCTGATTGGGCTGCTGCTCCACCAACCGGAACCAATATTTCCAATCTGGGGAAATATTTCAAAATAAGCGGGACATCTTCAGTGATTGGTGATAATGATTATGGTGCAGGAACAGGCTCTTACTTAGGCATATCAGAAACAGCAAAAGTAGGACTGAAACTCAATGAGGATAAAAATTATTTTGGGTTTGCCTGGTGTGCCGGGGATGTCGGAAATCAGATCCAGGTATACCACAACGGGCAACTGTTGCTAACATATACAACGGCAGATGTAATGACGTTTTTACCGAAGAGTCCAAACCAGGTGATCACAGCTACCAATGCTAGTACATATAATTCATCCGATTATTATGGGAAGTTTACCTCTAAGGGGACAAATAATAATGAGCCTTATGCCTATCTCCATATTTACAGTACAGGGAGCATCGTTTTTGACAGCCTGGTATTCACCCAAGATACGCCTGGATCGGTTATCGGCACTTTTGAAACCGACAACCATTCCGTGGTGTCAGGAACACTTGCTGCGCTTCCCGGCAGCTGGGCCAAGGTTTATGAAGCTACCGCAGGAACTGCTGCATCAGATCAAAGTGTCTGCAGCGGTAATACTCCGTCAGATCTCAGCTTAAGCGGTTCTTCAGGAACGATTCAATGGCAGGTTTCAAGCGATGGAAATACATGGTCGGGCATCAGTGGCGCAACAAGCACCCCCCTTACTTCAGTACAAATTGGCGCACTTAGCGCAAGCCGATACTACCGGGCTGCCGTGACTTCGGGGAGCTCCACGGCCTATTCAAATGTCATTACGATTACTGTTCCTCATTATACACCCGCTGTTAAAACCCTGGCAGATGTGGTTGTCAGCGGAACGGGAATCAAATGGTACAACCAGTCAAGCGGAGGATCATTGCTGCCAGCTTCAACAGTCATCGTTGATGGCACCCACTATTATGCCAGCCAAACCACAAACGGATGTGAGAGTACAACTCGATTTGTGGTAATAGGCGTATTGGACCTGACGCCTCCGCCACCAACAGGAAGTAGTTCTCAATCTCATAACGCCGGAGAAACTGTTGCCTTCTTACAGGCTACAGGAACAAACATCAAGTGGTACGCAACTTCCAGCGGGGGAACGGCCTTGAATCCGGCAACAACATACCTGGTAGCCGGGACGCATTATTTTGCAAGCCAAACAATTAATTGTTCTGAAAGTGCCTCAAGACTTGATGTAACAGTCACATTATTATATCAATAAAATAAAAACCATGAAGCGATTTATACTTATATTCTCAGTACTATTAAGTACCGGAAGCCTGATGGCTCAAACGCTTCATGTAACCGGAGGCGGGACCTCTGTGAGCCAGAACACCGCTGTTCACATTGCGACAAATACCACTGTCACTGACGGAACTACAGCCCTGGTTGGGGCTACAGTTTCCATCAGTAGTAATTTTGTTACAGGCCAGGATGTTCTGGGCATCGACGGCGTCAGCAGCGGCACTGATGGGAGTATTTCCTATTCCTACAACAGCACCAGCGGCGTTTTAACCTTGACAGGCGCAACAACTGCAGCCTATTACCAGCTAACATTACGAAAATTAACTTACACCAATACCAACGCGAGTCCCAATGCTACAGCACGTGTGGTCACCCTGAGTCTGAATGCAGCCTTGCCCTTTTCGGGGAATGGGCACTATTATGAATATATAAGCGGAACAGAATCCTGGACCGATGCACAAACTCATGCTGCAGAAAAAACCTATTTTGGCTTACAAGGCTACCTGGCAACCATGACCTCTGATGCCGAAAACACTTTTTGCACCTCAAAAATCGGTGCTGCCGGAGCCTGGCTTGGCGGAAATGCTGTTGTTGGCGATGGAAGTATCTGGAAATGGGTAACTGGTCCTGAAACAGGGACTCAATTTTGGTCGGGAGTGAATACTGGCAGTGCCGTTGCCGGTCAATATGCCAATTGGCATAGCGGTGAACCAAACAGTGGTTTGCATGGGGAAGATTACGTTGAAATATTCCCTTCAGCTAATGGCCAATGGAATAATTTAGGGAACACCTCAACGCCCACATATATCAACGGTTATATTGTTGAATATGGTGGCATGGCCGGAGATCCTGTCTTGCATATCTCTGACAATGTAACAGTTGTTATTGGCATGGATTACCCAGGCAATGCCTTGGATTTTGATGGCGTAGACGATTATGTTTCTATTGATGATGCTGCAAATCTCAACCCGGGCACCCAAAACCTCACCGTGGAGTGTTGGTTTAATGCAACAGAAACGCCCTTAGGAAAACATCATCTATATAACAAGGAAAACCTCTATGAAGCGTCCATTATTGACGGATATTTCAGGTTTGCTTTAATGCCCAACTGGACCTGGCAGGGAGGGAATTCTTTCCCGGTTACGCCCGGCCAATGGTATCATATTGCCGTTGTTTATGATCACACCAACATCACGATCTATAAAAACGGACAACTTTTCTCGACATTGGCCAAAACGAATGATATCGGAAGTACGACCACCAAATTGCTTATCGGAGCCAGAAACGGCCTCGCTCCGGCATCTTTTTTTAATGGGAAAATCGACGAATTGCGTGTATGGAATACAGCCAGGACAGCCTGTGAAATCAATTCGAATATGGCGAATACCCTTACGGGCAATGAGGCAGGCCTTGTGGCTCTGTATAATTTTGATAATGGGAATGCAGGAAACACCAATACCGGCATAAGCACTTTACCGGATTTAGCCGGCGGTGACAATAACGGCACTTTAACAAATATTGCTTTAAGCGGCTCTACCTCAAACTGGGTTACGTCCAATGCGGGTGTCGGGCTGCCGGTCATTACCAGCAACAGTTCTGCGAATATTTTAGCAAATACGGCTGATGTTAGCGGAAGCATTACCTCCATCGGCTCGGCGAATCCAAGTGTTCGCGGTGTCTGTTACGGCACAACAAGCTGTCCGACTGTTAACAACTCCAAAACAGAAACTACAGGTTCCTATAGTACCGGCGATTTTACGATTAACCTTAGCGGTTTGTTAGCCGTAACAACCTATTATGCACGTGCTTATGCCCTGAATACCAGTGGAACGAGCTACGGGAGCCAGATAAGTTTTACAACACTTGCGGTGCCTGCTGCACCAACAAGCATTTCCGGAACCAGCCCGATTTGCAACGGGTTCTCAACAACCTTGACTGCCAATGGCGCTGCAGGCACCGTTTATTGGTACACAGGTAGTTGTGGGGGAACAGAAGTCGGTACCGGCAATACCTACACAGCATCACCCATTACAAATACTACGTATTATGCCAGAAATTTCAACAATGGTGCCTTTAGTGTAAGCTGTGCCTCAACGACCATTACGGTGAACCAGCCCTCCTACTCAGGAAGGACCTGGCCAACAGTGGCGAGCCTGCAAGCTTCAGGCACCGGGCTTAAATGGTATTCCGCAGCAAATGATGGAACTTTATATACCGGCACAGAGGCATTGGTAAATGGCCAGGCTTATTATGCCAGTCAAACCGTGAACGGATGCGAAGGGCCAACGCGATTTATAGTAATCGGGAATGTGGATCTGACACCTTATGCACCAACAGGTGATCTCGCACAAACCTTCAGTAATGGTGCGACAATAGCCAGCCTGCAGGCATCAGGTTCAAGTATTAGATGGTACAGTTCGGCTTCAGGGGGAACCGCACTGCCAACTTCCACAGTATTAACAAACGGAACTCATTATTATGCCACCCAAACCCTTAGCTGCACCGAGAGCGCAAGCAGGCTGGATGTCAGGGTAACAATCAACGGATTATAATGAGCACAAAAGTTTAATAAAAATAAAAATAAATCCCCTAAACAATTTATAATGAAATCCTTAAACTCAAATACCCGATTTATTCTGGCCATTAAAAGCCCAGTAATCTCAGGAGTGTTTATCTCATTGTTTTATTTTCTACTTAGCTTTAATCCGGTTTCAGCACAAAACCATTGTCTGAATTTTGACGGGAATGGTGATTATGTTGGGTTCAGCACCATGCCCGCTTATAACAGCACTATGACCATTGAAGCCTGGATCAAAATTTCGATTCCTACAGGATATACTCCCGTGGAACCTGAAATAGTTTCCTGGAGTGCCTATTCACAGACTGTCGAATTCAGGTTGGGTGTTAGCGGAACTACCGCAACCCTCCAGTTTGGGATTGATGCCTCGCCAACAACAGCATGGCAGGGGATATATGGTAGCACCAATATCAATAACGGCAAATGGGTCCATGTAGCAGTTGTAAAAAATGGCACTACATCTACCTTGTATATTAATGGTGTTTCAGAAACCAGTGGTACTCTTGTTGGATCACCAACCCCCAATATCTTTCAATTGGGCAATTTATATGAACATAATGAGCAAAAGAACAAATATTTCCCGGGATTGATCGATGAAGTACGATTGTGGAGTACCGCCCGCAGCCAGGCGGAGATCCAGGCCAATATGAACAAGGAGCTTGTGGGAAATGAATCAGGTTTGAATCATTATTATAAAATGACAAATGGAAGCGGCTCTACTTTAACGGATAATGTTTCAAGCGGTGGGTTGAACGGCACAATATATGGCAATACTGCCTGGAACCAACCGGATGCTTTTCCTGTACAAGCTTTTGTTTCGGGAACCTATGCAGCCCGCTATGCCACCCTTAAGGGGGCTTTTGATGCCATCAATGCAGGCACACACAGCGGGGCCATTACATTGAAACTGGCAGGAAGTACTTATGAAACGGCTTCGGCCATTTTATATGCCAGCGGCTATGCCAATGTCAGTTATTATACTTCCGTTACTATTTATCCCACAATTACCGGATTAAGTATCACAGGCAACCTTGCCGCTCCGCTCATCGACCTGAACGGTGGTGACCATGTAACCATCAATGGAAGTGTGAATCAGGGCAATTCCTCGGCCGACCTGATCATTTCCAATTTGAGCACCTCTTCAACGGACGGCACTTCAACGATCCGACTGATCAATGATGCCACTTACAATACCGTGCAGTATTGCACGCTGAAAGGTTCAAACCGGGTCGATACTTACAGTCCCGGCGGTATTGTTTTATTCTCCAATACCGATGGTACCGCCGGAAACGACAACAACACCATTTCATATAATAATATAACGAATGCAGGTGGAAACAGACCTACTGCGGCTATTTTTTCCTACGGGAGTGTTTCTCGTATGAATAGCAATAACACAATCAGTTACAATAACTTTTTCGACTTCATCAATTTGAGCAGCAATTTGAATTCGCATGGAATCTTCCTGTTTGATAACAATACGTCCTTTAATTTGGTTGGCAACAGTTTTTATGAAACCGATCCTGTAATTCCCACAGGGAGCGGGTGGGCCATCTTTATTGATGTGAGAGAAGGCTCCAACCATGCCGTTACAGGCAATTTTATCGGTGGCAGAGCAGCCTCCTGCGGGGGATCTGCATTAACCAAAACGAATGCCAATGGAAATAATTTCGTGGGGATTTATGTACAATCAGCAGCAAACACGACTAACATTCAGAGCAATACCATTCAAAATATCAACTGGTCAAATAGTGATGCTTCAAATTTTTATGGAATGAGTATTCAGGGGACATCCACCACTATCGGAACCAACGGCACGCCAAATATCATTGGTGCCACCACCGGAACCGGCTCCATTATTTTAACGAATGCAACTCCTGGTGGCATTTTTTATGGCCTGGATTTAGGAGGAAACATGATTAACCCCAGCTTAAGCGTAAGCGGAAATATCATCGGAGCCATAACAACAGCTAATGCTTCCACTAACAATACTGATTTCTATGGTATATCTTTAATTGGTTCCGGCAATACCACCATCTCATCCAATACCATTGGCAGCAACGAAACCGCCAACAGCATCAATGCGTCTTCCACATCAACTGCAAATGAACAGGATGTATATGGAATCTATTCATCAGGCTCAGGAACGAATATCATGTCTGGCAATACCATTGCCAACCTGAAAAACAGTACAACAAATTCCACATCTGGTACACTTGGATGTATTAACGGCATTAATGCATCTGCCGGAACAAACACCATTTCTAATAATACAGTAAGGGATTTGACCATTGCCAATTATAATTCCGCACCAAGAGAAACCGCAGCCGTTAATGGTATTGTGCTAACCAGCACCACTGTTGCGGCACAAAATATTACCGGTAATGAGATTTACAATCTATCAAACACCTATGCTACATTTTCCGGAAATGTCAATGGTTTATATTATTCAGGTCCAGCTACAGAAAGTAGGGTTTCTGGCAATTTTATTCACAGTTTGACAGCAAGCAACAGCTCAACAGCAGCATCAATCTGGGCAATGTATGTCTACGGGGGAACCACAACCTTTTCAAACAATATTATCAATTTGGGAGGCAATACTACAAGTAGCCTTAGAGGGATACAAGATCTTTCAGGCACCAATAAATACTATTTTAATACGGTGTATATCGGCGGAGCCCCGACATCAGGATCTCAACAGAGCTTTGCAATGCTTTGCGCTGGGTCCAATACAAAGAATATCAGAAACAATCTATTTGTCAATGCACGGTCGAACAATGGCGCAAATGGCTCTCATTTCGCGATTTACCTTGCAGACCTTAATAATCTCACGATAGATTACAATGATTATTATGTTTCAGGGACGGGGACCCAATTAGGTTGGTACCTTGCGGATAAAACATCACTGGATAATTGGAAAAGCGCCACCAGTCAGGATGCAAACAGCGTAAACACCAACCCATCGTTTGCCGTTTCACCGCCGGGCACAACAGCAGCCAATTACGTGGTATCAGCATCACTTCCGGGGGTATCAATATCGGGTATCACCACCGATTATTTCGGAACCACCAGGACTGCAACGCCCAGAATGGGAGTATATGATGGTCCGGCTTGTGCTAACCCTGCCAACGGGGGTACCATCACCGCTGTGCAAACAATATGCACGGGTTTCGTTCCGGATGCTATTACCAGCAGTGCTGCTCCCACTGGCCATACCGGAACCCTGGAGTACAAATGGCAGAAATCAACAACAAGCGCCAGCGTTGGGTTTAGCGATATTGACCCGGCAGCTACTTCTGTAACCTATGCCCCTCCTGCCCTGAGTGCCACCACCTGGTACAAAAGGCTGTCAAAAGTGACCTGCGATGCCACATGGGCGGTGGCCGGAGAATCGAATGTACTGCAAATAACCGTGAACCAGCCATCTTACTCAGCAAGAGCCTTGCCAACGGTTTCCAGCCTCCAGGCTTCGGGGACCGGACTGAAATGGTATTTAAACCAAGCTGATGTGTCGCCTTTAGCAAGCAACACAACTTTGATCGATGGACATATTTATTATGCCAGCCAAACCGTCAACGGCTGCGAAAGTCCAACCCGGTTTAAGGTTGTCGGGAATGTTGATATGACGCCTTGTGCGCCAACTGGCAATGCCACACAAACCTTTAGCAATGGAGCGACAGTAGCCAGCCTGTCGGCAACAGGTTCAGTCATCAGGTGGTACAGCACGGCTTCCGGGGGAAATGCCTTGCCTACTTCAACAGTATTAACAAACGGAACTCATTATTACGCTACCCAGACCCTTAGCTGTACTGAAAGTGAGACAAGACTCGATGTGAGGGTGACAATCAACTGATATTAATATTCATAAATTATAAAATTGAACTTAAAGCAAATCTTCCCTAATCATCAAGTCACCACTTGTTTTACACATTGACACTAAATATTTGCCTTATGAAAAGCTTTAAATCGTTCGCCTCCTTCACATTTGCTGTAAAACTATTTATATCAGCATTTTTCGTGATGATGTTGATCACAGTTCAGCTGCGAGCGCAATCGGGCAACAACATTGAAGTCAGCGCCACCGCAGGCACCATGGGACCAAGCACTTATACCACCTTAGGGGCTGCCTTCGCGAAAATCAATGATGGCACACACCAGGGCGTAATTACCATTAAGGTGAATGCCAGTACAAGCGAAAGTTCATCGGCTGTGCTTTATGCCAGTGGCACAAGCGGTTCAAGTTATGAATCGGTTAACATTAGTCCAAGTGTTGGCGGATTATCCATCAGCGGAAGTATGGGCAGCCCCCTTATCGACCTCAACGGGGCCCAGAATGTGACCATAGATGGCCAGGTCAATGGCACGGGTGGTAATATCAGCCTGGTCATCATCAATACCAGCGCTTCCGGAGGTAGCACCGCAGCCATCCGCTTTATCAATAATGCCACGAATAACACGATTGAGTACTGTAAGATACAGGCTTCTAATAATGCTTCCAATGGCGCAATCCTGATCTTCAGCACCACCGCCAGCGGTTCCACCGGGAACAATTCCAACATCATTGACCACAACGAAATCACTGGTGCAGGCACCAACAGACCGCTGAATGTCATCTATTCGATTGGCAGCAGCACTGCTTCAAATATCTTAAATACAATAAGCAACAATAACATATATAATTTCCTGAATCCTAACAATAGCTCATGTGGAATTCTCCTTGCCGAAGCTGTGGATACTAAGGGTTACAATAGCGACTGGACCATTACGGGAAATAGCTTTTATGAAACAACGACATTCCAACCTGCGGGTGGTAGTTACAATATTATCTACATTAATACCCAGAACAATGGTACTCCATATGGCGACAATTTCACCATTTCATACAATTACATCGGAGGAAGCGGTCCCGGATGCACAGGGACCTTCACAAAGTCTTCAAGCACTAATTATTTCTGGGGCATCCAGCTTCATGTCGGCACAGCAAGGGCGAGCAATATCCAGGGAAACACGATCAGTAACATTAATTATTCGAACGTAGGCGGCGCTGACTGGTGGGGGATTTATATTGATTGGGGCGCCGTTAATATGGGGACCACTGCACCCAATTACATAGGGGCAGGAAGCGACGGCGGGTCTATTTCTTATACCTGTTCAAGTAATAATGGCCGATTTTTAGCAATCCATCTCCAGGGAGATGGTAATTGCTACGTTCAGAATAATGTAATTAGCGCCATCACACTAAACAACACCAATTCTGCTTATGCGACCAATTTTTGGGGAATTCACCAGCAAGCCAGAGCCAATATCAATGTTATCAGCGATAATACCATTGGAAGCGCTACCATAGCAAACAGTATTCAGTCGCTTTCAGCCGCAACCGACGTCAGTTCTGCCCAGACAGTTATTGGCTACTCAGGCGACGGGAATGGCGGAACGATGACCTTAAGCAACAACATCATTGCGAATCTTACTAACGGAACTACCAATGCGAATGTCGACACCAAGGGCAAGGTATATGGTATATGGGCATATGCGTCCGGTACCTACACCATTTCAAGGAATTCCATACACGACCTGACGATTGCTAACGCCAATTCTCAAACAGGCCCGATTCCCGGTCAATCAGACAACACGACACTTTCCGCAGGAGGAATTTTATTTTCAGGTTCCAGTAATTTCAGCCATACCATCTCTGGCAATACGGTTTATAACATCTCAAACTCCAGCGCAAACTTTCAGGGACATGTTGCCGGCCTTTACTTTTATGGGCAGACAACAGCGAGTTCCGTTTCCAGAAATCTCGTTTACGGAATGGGTGCCAATACAGGCAGCGGCGCTGCCAATACCTATGGAATCAAGATCGGGGGAGGCGTTGCTACCTATTCAAACAACATTATAACGCTGGGAGGAAATAATACGACAAACATCTATGGAATTTATGAGCCGGGAACGTCAGGCACCACCAGCAACATTTATTTCAATACGGTATACCTTTCCGGCTCTCCCGGCTCTGGCTCCCTGAACAGCTACTGTCTTTACAGTGCATCAAACAGCAGCATCAGAAATTTCAGGAACAATGTTTTTGTTAATGCTCGAACGAATAACGGGTCAACAGGAAAACACTTTGCGGCTTACCTGGCTTTTGACGGGAACTCCAGTTTTACAATGGATTACAATGATTACCTAGCCAGTGGTTCAGGGGGCATGCTGGGATATCACAAAAGTGGAACTTACAGTGCGTCGAATGATATCAGCAGCCTGAGCGCATGGAAAACCGCTACAGCACAGGATGCACACAGTTTTAACACCGATCCTGCATTTACCAACCCAACGCCTGGTAATACCGCAGCCGATTATCTCCCAACCATGCCCTCCCTGATTGCCGCTACAGGCACAGGCATCACCACCGATTACGACGGAGGACCTGACCGAAGCTTAACATTACCGTCGATGGGTGCTTTTGAATATACAGTATCAACCTGTGCCAACCCCAGTAGCGGCGGTACTATTGCCAGTGAGCAAACAATATGTACCGGCTCCGTTCCGGCTGCTTTTACCAGCAGTGCTGTTCCAAGCGGACAAACAGGTACCCTGGAATATAAATGGCAATATTCAACGACCAGCAGTTCCTTAGGTTTTGCCGATATAGCCTCAAGTACGTCCACCACACATACACCCGGAACTTTAAGCGTAACAACCTGGTTCAAAAGACTTTCAACAGTGACCTGCAACGAAAGCTGGCCGGCAGCCGCAGCATCGAATGTGCTTCAAATAACGGTGAACCCCTCATCCTACTCAGGAGGGTCCTGGCCCACAGTAGCAAGCCTCCAGGCTTCAGGGACCGGACTAAAATGGTATCTTGAAGGAGCCGATGTGACTCCTTTATCAAGCAGCACCACATTGATTGATGGACATACATATTACGCCAGCCAAACAATGAATGGGTGCGAAAGCGCAGCACGCTTTACAGTTGTCGGGAATGTTGATATGACGCCTTGTGCGCCAACAGCAGATTCACCTCAAACACCTGGTGCAGGGGCACGTGTATCAAATCTGACAACATTAACCGGAACAAACATCCGGTGGTATCTCACTGCAAGCGGTGGAACAGCCCTGGAACCAACAACTTCATTATCATCAGGCACAAATACTTATTATGCTACCCAAAAAATAGATTGCACCGAAAGTGCCACCAGACTCGCCATAACAGTAACAATCCCATAACCCATCACCAATCACCCCATCACCCTAACCCCATCACCCATGACAACAAAACAACACACCCCCCGACACTACCTGTTAACCCTCGTAGCTTTCTTTTTTGTTCAATCGATTTTTGGGCAAACGGTATACACCTTTACAAATGCCAGCGCAAGCGGACAATACGGTCCCACACAGGCACAGGTGAATACGGCATATTCCGGTACTACACTTGCAGGTAATATTACCATTAACACCCAAGGCATCCAGGAGTGGACCGTTCCGGCAACCGGGACTTACCGTATTGTGGCAAAAGGTGCACAAGGAGGAGGTGCAAATAACTACGGAAAAGGTGCCATGATTGCCGGCGATTTCTCACTAGTCGTTGGCCAGGTAGTAAAAATAATTGTTGGGCGACAAGGGCCTTATTCACAAAGCGGTGGCGGTGGCGGAGGATCTTTCGTGATCCAGTCGCCATACAACACCACGGCTTCAATACTGGTAATCGCCGGTGGTGGAGGTGGTCAGTACAATACCACCTCATCACTATATAATGCCGATGCAGTAACTTCAAATAGCGGTCAAGGGAGTGGTAATTTCTTTTCGGGAGGCTCTTCCGGCAACGGAGGTTCCGGCAACACTTCCGGAGCAGCAGGTGGCGGCGGATTTACAGGTAATGGAGGAGCTGGATCCTGGGGAACCGGCGGAAATTCATTTACCAATGGCGGTGTGGGCGGAAATACGGCCTCTACCGTGACCGGCGGCTTTGGCGGTGGTGGCGGAACGCATGGAAACACAGGCGGGGGTGCCGGTGGCGGTGGTTACTCCGGTGGTGCCGGTGGTGACCAGAGTCAAAACTATGGCGCCGGCGGCGGTGGCGGTTCCTATAATGCAGGCGCAAATCCTACGAATACAGGTGGCTATCAATCAGGGAATGGCTCGGTGGTCATTACTTCCCTGGGTTATGCTCCTGTGGTTACGACACAGGCAGCGACAAACGTGGATTACAATGCGGCAACCTTTACAGGCAATATAACTTCTTTGGGAACCACCAATCCGACACAATACGGGCATTGCTGGAGTATCAACCAAAATCCGACAACATCAGATACCAAAACTTCATTAGGAAGCTCTTCTTCGACAGGCAGTTACTCCTCCAACATTACCGGATTAACCGAAGGTGCCACTTATTACGTCAGGGCTTATGCTACAAATTCGTATGGAACGAATTATGGGAACCAAGTCAGCTTAGTGAGCATTTCCTCTTCCGCTTATGTTTTCACAAATGCCGGGGTATCTGGACAATCTGGTCCAACGCAGTCTCAAGTAAATACTGCCTATACTTCAACCAATTTAGCGGGCCATGTAACGGTTAATACGCAGGGAATCCAGGAATGGACAGTGCCTGCAACAGGCCAGTACAGAATCACATGCCTGGGTGCACAAGGCGGAGGCGCTAATAATTTCGGGAAAGGGGCTAAGATGACCGGTGAGTTTACCCTCACATCGGGCCAGGTAATAAAGATAATGGTTGGCCAACAAGGTCCTTATTCACAAAGTGGCGGTGGGGGCGGTGGATCTTTTGCCATCAAATCACCTTACAACACCACAGCATCAATCTTAGTCATTGCCGGTGGTGGCGGGGGTCAGTATAATACAACCGCAGCGTTATTTAATGCGGATGCCACAACAGCAAATTCCGGACTTGGCAGCGGCAATTTTGTTTCCGGAGGAAGCTCCGGAAACGGCGGTGGCGGAAACGGCTCAGGGGCCGCAGGTGGCGGCGGATTTACCGGTAATGGCGGAAACGGGAACTGGGGAACCGGCGGAAATTCATTTACCAATGGCGGTGTAGGCGGCAATACAGCCTCCACCATTACGGGCGGTTTTGGCGGTGGCGGCGGGACACATGGCAACACAGGCGGTGGTGCCGGTGGTGGCGGTTATTCCGGTGGTGCCGGTGGCGACCAAAGTGAAAATTATGGCGCTGGCGGGGGCGGAGGATCCTATAACTCAGGCATTAACCAGGCAAATTCAAGCGGAGTCAGAACATCTAACGGGCTGGTTTTGATAACAAATACCGTTTTGACGCCAAGTATCCTTACATCCGGGGCTTTTTCTGCATTTAGTGCCATGACAGGCATTGCATCCACAGCCCAAAGCTTTACAGCAAGCGGGACCGGCTTAACCGCCAACATCACGATAACTGCCCCTACCGGCTTCGAAGTCTCAATAGCTTCCGGTAGTGGTTATGCCAGTAGTATCACCTTAACCCAAAGCAGCGGCACTGTAGGCAGTACCACGATTTATACACGCTTATCAACGTCGGCAACAGGAACACCTTCGGGCAATGTAGCCTTAACTTCCACCAGCGCAACAACAGTAAATGTTGCAGCGAGCGGCACAGTTTATGCTGATCCAACAACACAGGCAACAAATGTCACATTCAGCAGTATCACTACTGTGACAGGCAGTATCAGCTGGACGAACGGCAATGGAAGCAACCGTGCTGTTTTCATGAAAGCAGCCAACACAGGATCTGCTGCTCCAGTGGATGCAACCAGCTATGGAGCAAGCACGAGTTTTGGTTCGGGGACACAAATTGGCAGCACGGGCTGGTTTTGTGTGTACAATGGAACAGGAACTACGGTTGCTGTAACAAATCTGACGACTGCGACATTCTATACCGTTATGGTTGTTGAATACAATGGAGTTTCTGGTTATCAGACTTATCTTACCGCAACCGCAACCAACAATCCAAATACTTTCAATACTTCTATATTAACTACATTGAATTATTCCGGAGGTATTGTCAACTGGACAGTCCCTGCCGGTGTCACCACCATCTCGATTGATGCCTATGGCGCTCAGGGTGGAAGTGGAACTGAAAGCGGGATCACCTATACGGGCGGACTCGGGGCGCGCATGAAAGGTGATTTCACGGTTACTCCCGGACAAGTAATCAAGATATTAGTAGGTCAGCAAGGAGGCTCAATTGGCTCTTATAAAGCTGGTGGCGGGGGTGGTGGCACTTTCGTTGTACAATCTCCTTATAATAATGACGCCTCCAAACTTATTATAGCAGGCGGTGGCTCCGGTGGCGGAGGAAATTCAAACCCTGCAAACGGAAATCCTGGATTAATAACAACATCGGGCGGGAATTCCATATCCAGCAATGGGGGTTCTTCAGGATCCGGTGGTGGTGCAAGCGGCGGTACAGCTGGTGGCGGTGGATTGACAGGCAATGGGGCCAGCACCACTTGCGCATCTGTTCCCAGCGTAGGACAAAGCTTTACCAATGGCGGTACCGGCGGAGGTGCAGGAACCTGCGCTGCAGGTGGCGGATATGGCGGATTTGGCGGAGGCTCAGGTGGCGAATGGTGCTGCCAGGGCGCACCAGGTGCCGGTGGCGGATACTCAGGTGGTGCCGGTGTGAATTCAAACGGAGTAGCCGGTGGCGGTGGATCATACAATGGCGGAGTGAGCCCCTTAAATGCTTCGGGCGTCAGGTCAGGCAATGGTTACCTAACGATTACATGTTATATCACCCCCACAGTGGTGACTTCAGGAATCCCCAACACCTTTACAGCAAGTGCAGGTATCGCTTCCGCTGAACAGGTGTTTACCGCATCTGGGGTTCTGTTAACAGGAAACATAACGATTACAGCACCTACAGGATATGAAATTACAAATACCTCAGGTTCGAACTATGCGACCACTGTAACGCTTATTCCAAGCAGCGGAACGGTTCCGGTTACCAATATTTATGCCCGTTTGACAAATGCAGCAAGCGGAACTCCTTCAGGGAATATAACAGTAGCTTCTGCAAATGCCACAACAGTAAATGTGGCTGTAAATGGAATTGTTTATGTTACACCAACAACGCAAGCCAGTAATATCACTTTTAGCGGGACAACGATCGCCCAGACAACAATCAGCTGGACTAACGGGAACGGCAGTAACCGACTGGTATTTGTTAAAGCTGCAAATTCAGGAACTGTAACACCGGCAAACAATGTAATTTTTACGGCGAACACATCCTTTGGCGCTGGCACTCAATGCCTCAGTACTGGCTGGTATTGTGTGTATAATGGAAACGGCAGCAGTGTCACTGTGACAGATTTGTTACCAGTTACGGATTATATCGCAATGGTAATTGAATATAATGGCGTGTCAGGCAGTTCTGCATATTTAACAACAACTGCAACAAACAACCCAAAATCAGTTACAACCTCAAACACAACGAATTTTAATTATTCCGGCTCTATTGTTAGTTACACTATTCCGGCCGGAGTAACCAACATAGCCATCGATGCTTACGGGGCACAGGGTGGTAGCGGAACCGAAAGCGGAGTCACCTATACAGGCGGACTCGGAGCACGCATGAAAGGTGATTTTACGGTTACCCCAGGACAGGTGATTAAGATATTGGTGGGTCAGCAAGGGGGCGCATGTGGCGGCTATAAAGCGGGTGGCGGCGGTGGCGGCACATTCGTTGTTGCATCTCCTTACAATACTGACGCCTCAAAACTTATCATTGCAGGCGGTGGCTCCGGCGGCGGCGGAAATTCAAACCCCGCAAACGGAAACCCGGGATTAACAAGCACATCTGGGGGTAATTCGGCAACCAGCAATGGAGGATCTGCAGGATACGGTGGCGCCGCAAGCAGCGGCACGGCTGGTGGTGGTGGTCTCCTGGGTAATGGGGCCGGCACATCATGCTCTTATGTTCCAGGTGTAGGTCTCAGCTTCACCAATGGAGGAAGCGGCGGTGGCGCAGGAACCTGCGCAGCCGGTGGTGGCTATGGCGGATTTGGCGGCGGCTCCGGTGGCGAATGGTGTTGCTCAGGTGCTCCAGGTGCCGGTGGCGGGTATTCCGGTGGTGCGGGAACAAATTCCAACGGTATCGCTGGTGGCGGCGGATCTTTCAACGGAGGAAACAACCAAACCAATACGGCAGGTGCCAGATCAGGCCATGGTATTCTTACCATCACTTTTTACGGAATAACACCCACAATAGTTTGTGCAAATACTCTCTCCGCATTTACATCTTATACAGGAATAACTTCAACAGCTCAAAGCCTCTCGGTATCAGGATACAATCTGACAACCGGGATCACGATTACCGCACCCACAGGCTTCGAAGTGTCAACAACTTCCGGAGGAACTTATTCAGGCAGTATCACCTTAGCCCAATCGGGCGGGACTGTTCCCAATACGACGATTTATTTACGTATGTCGACTGCTGCAAGCGGAACACCTTCGGCAAATGTGGTATTAACATCTACCGGTGCAAGCACAGTAAATATAGCAGCCAGCGGTACAGTTTATGCCGCTCCTGCAACCCAAGCTACGAATGTCACATTCAGCAGCATCACAACAAGCACATGCAGCATCAGCTGGACAAACGGCAATGGCAGCATGCGTGCTGTTTTTATGAAAGCAGCCAATACAGGATCTCCTTCTCCTGCTAATGGAACAAGCTATACGGCAAGCACCAGCCTCGGCTCAGGAACGCAAGCCGGTTCAGGCTGGTATTGTATTTACAATGGAAGCGGGACTTCCGTTGCGGTAACCAATCTGTTAACTGCAACATTCTATACGGTAATGGTTGTTGAATACAACGGCACAGCACCCTACCAGATTTATTTTACTACTGCAGGTACAAACAATCCCAACACTTCATATACAACTATATTAACTACATTTAATTATTCCGGATCCATCGTCAACTGGACAGTACCCGCAGGCGTGACAAGCATTTCTGTGGATGCCTCCGGTGCCCAGGGTGGTAACGATTATTGTTCCTCAGGATACAATTACGGGGGCTTAGGTGCCCGTATTAAGGGAACCTTTACCGTTGTACCGGGAAATACGATTCAACTCCTTTCGGGGGGTGTGGGTGGAAATAGTGCACTTACCTGCAGCCGCGGCGGTGGCGGCGGTGGCGGCAGCTTTGTGTATAATTTGTCGAGTACTACCTTACTTGTTGCTGCGGGTGGTGGTGGCGGTGCCGGTCAGGCCAGCTATGGAAGCCAAACAGATGCCAACGCCAATGCAACTACTGATGGAAAAGCAGGAACAGCTGGCGGTGGTGCTGCCGGTGGC
>SESG01012564.1_pt1 | contig 98602 bp, 84 predicted proteins | sample 3171421 | NCBI WGS metagenome assembly SESG01 (sample SAMN10866946, study PRJNA518727) | freshwater metagenome | biome: subpolar coniferous forest; feature: holomictic lake; material: water; isolation source: holomictic Lake 227, 6 m and 8 m depth | place: Canada: near Kenora, Ontario | collected...
AAACATTTTTTAAAAAAGCAAAGCTATATGCTACTAAAAATCTCTAACCGCGCCCTTCAAGCTTTACCGCAAGAAAGGCGCTGGTGAATTGCCATTAAATTTGGCGTGTGAGACTTAAGATTGGGCTGTCGGAGCTTCCTGCACTGGAGAAGGCGTTGCTGTTGCCATAACCGGCTCGGACTTGATCTCGGTCTTGCGCACTTCCACGCGCCTGAGGGGATAGATTGCCTTGGCTTCTTTGTAGATATCCAAAGAGATCTTGCCACCCACAGCTTCCTGGATCAACTGGTTTAAGTCCAGACTCTTTGACCTCTCTAAGACGACCCTCTTGGAGAGTTCTCTGATGCTCTTGACCTGATTGGCCCGCGCCCTCTTCACTGTGAAGCAGCTGGGCTTGACCCGGACATGGTAGCCATCAGTGGTGATTACGTCCACAATGGAGTCAATTCTTGATGTCCTTCTCTTGACCAGTGAGCGTACATAATCCGTGGTCATCTCATGGCCCAGGAACTTAGTGTATGCCGAATCTCCGGCCACACGATCTACTTTAAACTTGAGCTTGGTGTTCTGCTTAGAGAAGTTGTTAGTGAGGTCTCCCAGTGTGGTCTCAACGATCCTTCCCACGACCCTCTCCGGATCGTTGGCGACCGTCTCGCCAAAGGGAACTCTGCCGAACATCTCCGGACTTACAACCTTATACCATTGCTTGGCCTTTCTGCTCTCGGCCTTTCTTTGTGATCTTCTTGCCAATAAACATCCTCCGAGGTAATATCAATCCGAACATCGTTCAAGCTCACGGTATTTAAACCGATCGCCCAAAAAAGATGAGAACTAGTCTGCCGGCCAGACATAGATGTAAATGTAGTTGGACCAATCATTGCTGTGGTAGCTGAGTATATGCCAGCCGGGATTATTTCCCTTAAACCAGGTCTGGTACCATCCGGTGCTTTTGTAGCCGAAATTTTTGACCTCAGGCGGGCAATAGTAGCTTGGCCCGCTGCTGCATGCCGTCCACTCAAAGGACCAATATGCACCCGGTCGGCTTACTTTGGACCAGAGGGGCAGCCATCCCCCACAGAATACGCCTGCCACTGTTGCCAGCCTTCCTGGGCAGCTCTGCACGTAGTACTCATTGCATTTGCAAATGGATGGCACAGGATAGACGGCCTGGTAGCTTTGCGTAGCGTAGCCGTAGGGCGCGCTTTGGCTTGCTGGGGTGGCGCAGGTGGGGCAGCTCTTCTCATAGGGATAGCTGCTGGAAACGCCGCCTGCAATTAAGGTGGAGCTTGTACAGGTAGTGCAGGTTTTGCGAGAAGAACTTGCCTGGCCGGGAAGACTTGCTGCACCAGGATATGCGGCTTGATCCGGATAGCTTATCAAAGCTGGATTTGCTATCGCGGGATTTTCGAATAGTCCCGTTCCGCTTGATGAAACGGGAACATTAAACGAACCCGGATAAGCAGCCGGCTGGGTGCTCTCCTGGACAGGGTAACTGTAACCGTTCTGAGAAGACTGGTCAGGCCTGTAAAGGTTGAAATCAGGCAGAACTATCCTTTCGGCGCCTGGATCAGGAGGAATGGGCGCATCCAAGGGCAGGGATGCTGCGCTCACGCTTGCCGCAGCATTTGAGTAGCTTGATGGCGCAGATAGAGGAGCACTTCTGGGATACACATAAATGTAGATGTAGTTGGACCAGATGCCGCTGTTGTAGCAGAGGATATGCCATCCGGGGACATCTCCGCAAAACCAGCCCTTTTTCCAGCCCGTCCCCGTCCAGCCCCACCATCGTACTGAAGCAGTGGCCCGTCCGGGATACCATTCGTAGACAAAGAAGTTGCCGCTTGATTTGATATCCGCCCAAAGGGGCAGATAGCCTCGATAGCTGCATCCCCCCATCGTTCTAAAGCCGGAGGCAGTCTGGACAAAAAATCTGTTGGCGGAAACCACGGAACTGGGATAATACCAGATGCTAGAACCGGGCAACGCCGCCTGAACTGTAGACTGCATTGAAGACTGAACAGGCGCGGACATTACCTGGGCCGTATCGACCGGCTGTAAGGCAGACACGAAGCCCAAACTCGCATCAGGAGCGAAGCTCTCCATTTGCGGCTGCGAGAGTCCCAGCTCCTCTGCCGTCATTTGCTCTTGCATTGGCCCGCCGATCTGCGGGGCCGGGTAAGCGGATTTTTGGCTCAGTGAGGGATCTTGATAATTGCCATAAGACGATAATGATGGCTGGTTTAACGATGCCTGGCTTGATAGCCCAGGCAGGTAAGAATTTGTATCCATGCCGGCCAAAGAGCTTTGCTCCGGCTGAATAGTAGCGGCTGTATCCGATACACCCACATCGCCTACTGCACCTAAGGCGGCGTTAATCATGACTAAAAACATGACCGATAACGTAAGATAAAGCTTCATACACCCCACCTCTCCCCAAGGGTTTGCTTTCTCCATTTCTCCATTCCTTTTTAGCGCGCTCTATCTATTTAATACTTGGCTTATGGTTCCGAGAGCAGGAAGCCAATTAGTTTATTATAATAATATTTGTCCCGCTAATTCGCTTACATAAATAGAAAAAATATTAACTAAAAAATATAGTGGTCCTGGCAAGCTATTGACTACGGCTACAGCTCCAGTTGCTTCTCACCATCTCTGCCAGACGAGGATTGTCAAACTGATTGTAGATATCCAGATCGGTAGTATAACCTATAAAGGGATCTATGGTGCCCTTCTCCAGGTTCATTATCCAGATCTTAAGACCTTTATCCTCTGCTGCCTGCCCATTCTCTTGGAAGAACTGCATAAATGGCTCGACGGTCTCGCTGCTTGCCACCAGGATAATATAATCGGACTCCGGCTCGGGATTGTAATTATTGATATCCAGGGACTTTATGCTCGTGACTACAAACACCTTTGCGTTCCGTTTTTCGGCTGAAAATGTCAACTCTTGCCGGTTCTGTGCACGAATGGTGTACCCGGCGTCATTCATGAAATTTGTCAGTCGATCCACCAGGCACTGTTGCATGATGATCTTCAGCTCGGGAAGATTTCGAAGAAGCATGCCGGCTGCATCAGCGAAGGCCTCTTTGCTGTATTTCTTGGTGTGCGAAAAATGGAAGATGCGGCCATCAATTTGGGTGTAGGAATCAAGCATGGGCAGGTCGAATAATATGGGCTCTTTGCCCATGATACCGGCAAAGATAGAGGGGGCAATTCTCTCGCCAACCGTTTTACATAGCTCCATTCGCTCCTTGTCGCTTAATTTTGCTGATCGAACGATATCGTAGGTGCGAAGGAGAAGCTCACACCTGGCAATGATACCCCTCTCGTGGAGCAGCTCTCGGAGAGGACCGGCTATTTTTTCAATTTTTGTCATTATCAGTCCCTTTTTCGTTAACTCTGGCTAATTCCATTCTTAGCTCGCCCATCTTGGCCGTTCTCTCCGCAAAGGCATTGTGCTGGTGAATGCTTTCCTCGTTGATCTGCTTTAAGGTCACAGCAGCGTCATCAGGAAGATCGGAAAATGCCTCGACCAGCTTCTGGGCCATAGTTCGAACGCAATCCTCCACGAACTTCGGGTTGCTGTGCGCCCTCTTTACCACCACGGCCTCGTCCGGACGCTTGAGCAGCCCATAGACTTTAGAACTCATGGACTCTTCAATGATCTTAATGATCCTGTCGATGGAAACGCAGCGCCGGTCATGAACCTCTACGGATATGCTGCCCCGGCCACGTTGATTGTGCGTGGCCACGGGCAGCCGCTCCGCGAGTTTTGCGGCCGCTTCCAGAGAGAGCCCTGCTTTGGCCAGCTCCTGGCGAACCTCTTCTTTCATGATCTCCTGGGCGCAAGGGCATGCCGTCATGCCTAAAACCTCAGCCCCTACCGTCTTTCGCACGTATCCGGCGGGCCCGGCCCTGGCCACGGCCTCGGCAAAGATGTCCACTACCTCCTGGCAGTTGACCTTTGTCACCGGCGTTTGTCTACGCACAATGTACTCGCTTTTCATTTTTACTTCCGCCCGGGAAGCGTACTCATGCCGGGAAAGAAGTCTCTTGGCAATCTCTCCACATAGCTCCTCGATCTCATAGACAGGGCAGTTTATGGCCTCTTCCAAAACCTCGTCTATCACCTCAAAGTTGCGGGAGAGATTGGCCCCTTTGCGGTCAGAGGGAAGATCGACAAATACCTCAAAATTGGAGATGAGAACTACGGGCCTCTCATCGTTCCCACGTTCAACTTTCACCAGCTTTTTAACGCCGGTCACTCCCACTCTGGTTAAATTGAAGGGATAATCAGGCTCGCACGCTTGAATATCAGGTAGGCTATCCACTAATTTCACCTTGGGCTCGATTCCTCATCACGGTCTTCGAGCGACTCGTCCTCTATCTCGTCAATGCGAGAGATGAGCCTGTCTACTTCTAGCATTATCTCCTCCAGCGTATTGCTGATCCGCTGGTGGCGTTCATCCGAGATACAAAAAGACCGTTCTAGCTCCGCTAACAGCTCCTCATCGCCCATATCGAGCATCTTGCATATCTTTTTCTCGACATCCTTTGCATCGGGCATGAGGTTTTATTTAGCACGAACATATTTGAGACTTTGCTCAGCGGTCAGATATATCTATGCGTAGGACCCACCCTAAGATAAGGAGTTCTACTGATGATCAAGCGTTGCCCTCAACATGGTTTTTTCAGGGGAGAGCATTGTGAGTGCGGCTCTGCCGGTCAGCTTCTTTTGGACGAGACCAAGACGGAGCAGCTAGGTCGGCTGGTCGCGGGCAGTCTCCGGCATTTTCCTGGTGATCTGGGCCTGGACATGGACTCCCGCGGTTGGGTTGATCTCACAAAGCTTGGCCAGGTGGTGACGAGCAGGCATCGCTGGGCCGGCAAAGAATTGGTGATTGCGCTCGTACTGTCGGATTCCAAGCAGAGATACGAGATTGCCGACGACAAAGTCAGAGCCAGATATGGCCATTCTGTAGATGTGGAGCTTGATCACCCGGAAAATAAGCTACCTTTACTCTACTACGGGGCAAGTGAAGAGGAGGCGGACCGCATCCTGGAGATCGGCATCAAGTCTGCATCGCAAAGGTACGTTCATCTATCTACCACTGCCGAGAAGGCCTGGCACGTGGCGACTTTCCGCACCGGCAACCCCAGAGTGATCCAGGCGGATGCCGCCGCAGCGCAGGAGGCCGGTGTGAAGATGATGACCGTGAACGACGATATCGTCATCTCGGAGACGATTCCGTCCCGGTTTCTTTGCATCCTTGCCGCCAAGGACATTGTCAAGAATATCTAGAACTCTAGCGGCCGAAGCGTCTCTCCCTTCGCTGGCAGTCCCGAATGGCACGCAGAAAATCGATCTTTCTCAAATCCAGCCAGTTGACATCGGTAAAATAAAGTTCTGAATAGGCTGCCTGCCAGATCATGAAGTCGCTCAGTCTCTTTCCGCCCGCCCTTATCACCAGATCGGGCTTCTGGGGAAAACGAAGATGCGATTCTATAGTTTTTTCGTCGATCTGCTCGGGATAAAGAAGCCCCATTTCCACGTCCCGGAGAAGACCTCGGAATGCCTCGGCCACCTCGCGCTTGCCTCCATAGCCCAGAGATATTACTACCTTGAGCGGGCCGCCGCTGCCAGTTTGCAAAACACCCTCTCTAGTATGCAAGCTGATTTGGGCGGGCGTCGCAGAGAGTTGGGAGGCAATCTTGCTTCTAAGCGCGGACGCATCATCGTTTACATAGAGCATCAGGGAGGTAAGACCAATGGAACGGCTCCATTCCAAGAGCTCGCAAAGTCGCACCAGACCATCATCGAATAGATCGCCACAGCTGAGAACAACGGCTACACAGCCGGGCAGATTGCTTTTTGCGATCCGCATTTGCAGGAGATGCTCGTAGAGGCGGTAAATCATAATTGGTCTTAACGAATCTTCCATAGGCAAAGTATTTTTGCAATGAAAATTGTCATGTAGTTTCATGGAGCGGGAAGATATCGCCCGGATGGCCATCGGACTGATGGTCCTGCTGCTGCCTTATGCCGGAGCCTTCACCGTCCTTCCCCTGGCAGCGGTATTCTTACTGAACCGCGGCTCCCGCCTTCTCTGCGCGTCCCTGGCCATGCTGCTCATCATGAGGCCGGCGCTTTCCCTTACTGATACCAATCTGCCGCTTTATGTCATAGCCATCTCCTTTGTGGCTTCTACCTTTGCCCCTCTCGCCTTCAAAAAGTTCGATTCCCTGGCGGGCAGCATCATGTATCTGCTCATCAACGTATGCCTCGGCTATCCCGTCGCGAGCCTGATCTCGGGGGGCAGCCTCTCCTCGGAGAGGATATTGTTCCTGGTCATCTTGGGAGGGCTATCCGGCGCCTTTTTGCACCATGTCTCCAAAGAGCGCGACTTCACAGTGCCCTTTGGCACCGCTATGGTGATGTGGCTTTTTTCCTTCGACTATCCGCTGCCTGAGCTGCCGCGCATTCTGCTCATCTGCATCTTCGCCCTGGTTCTAGGCATCGGTGCTTATTGGGCGAAAGCGGCGGACTCGGATGCCGTGCTCAGCGAGACCATCGTCTGCCTGCTGGTGATCCTCTTTGCCGGACTCTCCTGGTTTATCCTGCTCTTAGCCTTCTATTTGCTGGGGGGAGCTTTTACTCGCTATGGATATTCCCAAAAGCATAAGCTTGGCATTGCGCAGTCCCATGGAGGGCGTCGCGGCTACAAGAACGTCTACAGCAACAGCCTGGTGCCTCTTGTTCTGGCCATCTGCTTCGGAGTTTACGGCAATGATGTCTTCATCTTTGCCTTCATTGCCTCGGTGGCGACCGCCAACGGGGATACTCTGGCCAGCGAGATTGGCGAGACCAGCCGCTCCAAACCCCGCATGATTACCACGCTTAAAGAGACACAGCCGGGCGTGGACGGAGGCGTGACGCCTTTGGGCGAAGCCGCTTCACTTGCCGGAGCCATCATCATCGGTCTATTAGCCACCGGCATGGGAATGGCGGGCGTTTTTGGCATCGTCGTTGCGGCCATTGGGGGATTCTTGGGCACCAACTTCGACAGCCTTCTCGGGGCAACGCTGCAAAGCCGGGGCATTCTGAGCAACAATGGTGTGAATCTGGTGGCAACGGCCTTCGGCGCTCTGGTGGGGGGCGTCCTCTGGTACATTCTACAAATTATTTAGGAAATAATTATGAAAATATTCGGAATCTTTGGCTACCCAATAGAGCACAGCCTCTCCCCAGCAATGCAAAACGCTGCCCTGAGGGCGCTCGGTGAAGATGCCTGCTATCATGCCTTTCGCGTCGCCCAGGAGGATCTGGAAGATGCCCTTCTGGGGGCCGCTGCCATGGGCTTTTCCGGACTGAATCTGACCATTCCCTTGAAAGAAAAGGCGCTGGAGTTTGATTTCTTGCAGCCCGATCCTCTCGCCAAGGCCATTGGCGCGGTGAACACGGTGAGCTTCTCCGGGCCGCAGGCAATGGCAGGCTACAACACAGACGGATGGGGCGCGCTCCTGGCACTACAGGATGCAGGCGTTGAGATCCAGGGCAAGAGCGTGCTGATAGTAGGGGCAGGAGGCGCGGCGCGGGCTATTGCCTACACCCTGGAGCAGGAAGGGGCGGAGATCGCAATCGCGAACCGCAGCCTGAAGAGGGCAGAAGAGCTGGCGGCCCAAGTGGGAGCCAGGGGCTTTTGCCTGTGCGATCTGCAAAAGCTCGTCCCTCAGGCGGACATAATAATAAACTGCACATCGGTAGGCATGCGCGAGGGGGACGCCAGGCTGCTGGAGGGAAGGCTCCTGCAAAGCCACCAGGCAGTCTTTGATATCGTCTACAACAGGGAGACAGAGCTGCTCCAGGACGCTCGCGCCGCCGGGGCGGTGGCCGTGGACGGAGTGATGATGCTGGTCTACCAGGGAGCCAAGGCTCTGCAGATCTGGACAGGCAAGAAGGCTCCGGTGGATGTGATGGAAAGGGCGGTTCGAGAGGCTCTGCTGGCCAGGCAGGCTGGAGAGGGATGAAAAGGAAAAATAATCGAGTCCTCTGTGAGTCCTCCGTGCGCTCTGTGCCTTCGGTGGTGGTAGTAGGATCGTCAGCCGTTTGTTATAACCAGTGGCTAACGACGTTTCAACCACAGAGCTCACAGAGAACGCACAGAGAAACGCCAAGTCGTCTTTGTGTCTTTGTGCCTTTGTGCCTTTGTGGTGAGGGTGGGTAGTAAGCTCTAATCCCACATTCCTACCTAAAAAAACCAAACCACAAAGGACGCACAAAGAAACGACCATAACTTAAGACCACACTTGATACTGATTTTGGGAAGCACGGGCGAGACTGGTTCCTGGTTTGCCCGCTACTTCAAGGAAAAGGGCTTTAATGTGGTGGTCAAGGCCGGGCGATGCAATGAAAAAACGCCCTGCGGTTTTTGCGGCCTCTTGTCCCTGCGCCTCTCAGGATTACGGGGAGCATCGAACTCTCGCTGCCTTGTGTCATGCTCTTGCGGGACTACTAAACTCTGTTTTCACGGATAGGCGATCCTAGCAATTTCGAGACGCTACCGGGCTACTTTACGGGGTCTATATGATTGGAATGCGCATCATACCGATAAGCCAAATTTTGATTTAAAAAACTGTCCAAAACATGTCTTATTGATAGCGATGTTCGTAAAGATATACTAATACGATATGGATATTGGGCTACCATGCGACACAAGATCTCCTCACATATCCTACCCCGAACCATCGGTATAATGTTGGTCTAATTTTTTAAAAACTATGTCGTACAATAACCTTAATAATTTGATGATCTATCGGATAAAGAGAACGACGTACAATCGCTCGTAAGGTTAAATCAATTGGTAATGGGGGGGTATTAATATAAAATTAAAATTATTATTAATATCATTTATTTTGTTTCAGTCTATAGCTTTTGCTGCCGGGCAACCAATGTATCACGTCATTCTACCACCAGATGGACGAGTGGATAAAGCATTCCACATGGTCGTAATTGGTGATTCAATTGCTTGGGGTAATGGATTGAATAAAGAGGATAAATACTATTATCTGGTAGCGGATTGGCTTGAAAAGAAGCTCAATAAACCAGTAGATGTAACAGTCTATGCACATTCAGGAGCAAAGATCAGCGGATCAAAGGACTTATGGACTTCTATCGGTGATTTGAATCCATTTAAGAGCAGTTATGATCAAAATATGAATAGTGCTTATCCCACGTTAAAAGAACAGGCAGATAGCATCATAAATGCGGATAAAGTCAATCTAATTTTGGTATCTGGTGGTATAAATGATGTAGATGTTATGAAATTGATTAATGTATATACATCTGCAAAAGAAATCGACCAAAGTGCTCTCAATCAATCAATCAAAGATCCTATGAAAGAATTACTCTCATCTCTATTGATTAAGTGTAAAAATGCCAAAATTATAGTGACAAACTATTATCCCATAGTTTCCGAGGATAGTAATATAGATACGATCTCCGCTGCTTACGGCACGGGAGTATTTATAATTAATAGTGCATTAAAGAAAAATCCTTTTGATGCTGTTACAATAAAGGAGAGATTAACGGAAAATTCAAATATGTTTCATGGTGGAAGTACAACTGCTTTAGATAATGCTGTATTGGAAGCTGACAGCAGTGCAAATCGTATAACTTTAGCCATGATAAATTTCCAACCCAACAATTGTTATGCCGCAAGTCAAACTTGGCTGTGGAAGTTAGATGGACTTCTTAAGACCAATGACGACCAATACAAAGATCGTTCTTTATTAACTTCTGATCCAATTAATAGAATTAATGCTATAGGTCATCCGAACAGAGATGGTGCAATAGAGTATGCCAGAGCAATCGAACAAGCCATAACAAACAAAGGATTAGATTGGTTGGAACCAAAAGAAAATGATTGGAATCAGGATATAACTGAAACTGACACCAAGGATACACCCCTACAACGTTCTTCTGAAAGCACTGCTTTCAATCGTGACGCAGAGATTGACGTATCCGGGCATTGGGACGGAAAGGCATACCAATCAGGACAACCAGCCGCATATTCTACATACCCATATTCTCTTGACCTAACACAAACAGGATCTGATGTAAAAGGTACGTCCAAGATATCACTTGGGTCGGATTATGCAGTAATGGATCTTTCTGGATCAGTGTCCAATGGAGTTCTATATTTCTCTGAGACAGGAATCTTAGAGGACACCTACCAGTTAGGAAGGGTGCATTTCATTCTTAAAACTGCGAATCTAAATTGTATAGGGACTCCAATACGGGTCTTAGAAGGTACATGGGAATGTTCTGATCCATCCTTGTATGGTCCGCCAGGAAGTATGGTGCTACAAAAAAGCCCGCAAGATATGGCTATTGCAAAAGAATCAAGCAGTAAAATCCAGTCAACCGGGACAACCCAAGACACATCTGCTCCTTCAGAAACGAGTGGTGATACTAACACAAAAGCCGCGTATACCCAAGACGGAATAAATTTCATAAGCAAAGAACGATTGGAGGAGAATATTAAGGCGGGAATAGCGAAATCAGGAGATTATAGAGAAGTACAAGTTTCATTAGATACAATCGTAGTGGGTGGCTCTATAATTCCTGGTTAGACCTAGCCCTGTAACAAAGCAATATCACTCGTCCATTTCAGGCGACCGCAGGAAGGCCCTTGCAGAAGGCTGCCCGTGCACCCACGGCTCGCCGGGAGGCGCAGAGACGACAAGGGTGGGAGACACTGACCGGGCAGAGGCCGAGGCCCTCAAGCTCCGGGCCTGTTTGAAGGCCCAAATCTGGTTGGAAGATGGGGCATGTGTCATCGGGACTTCGCGGCTTCGCGCCTTCGCATGAGACCCTCGCCCTGCGCGAAGGCCCTCGAAGGCGCGAAGAAGCTATGATCGTTTTCAACCCGTAAACAAAATGTTTATACCATGTAAACATAATGCGATGCATGCTCATAGAGCTGTTCAAGACAGAAGAGAGAGCCAGGGTCCTGCGCTATGTGATGTTTCGCAGTTCCTTTCGCGCGGCAGAGGTCTCAAGGGCCACAGGAGTTACCAAAGGACTGGTTTCTCGATATCTGCACCTCCTGGTGGAGCATGGTTTGCTGCAAAAGGAGGGTCGAGCTTATTCCCCACATGATGGCGCGAATTCTCGGGCCGTCAAACTCCTGCTTAACCAGGAGAGAATAGACCTGTCTGCTCTTTCCCTGGGCTCTGCCAGGGGCCTGGGCCTTTACGGGAGCTGGGCCAGGGGCACGAATCACCAGGAAAGCGACCTGGATGTCTGGATCAGAGCAGATAGCCTTCCTCCGGAGAGCGTGCTGGCGAGACTGCAACGGGATTTAAGCCTTCAGGCTGACAGCGAAGTCAATTTGCTGGTGCTGACGCCCGAAAAGTTGGAGAGGCTCAAGACAGAGGATACACCCTTCTACAACTCCCTGGTCATGAGTTCGGTTACCCTGAAAGGTGAGCCACTTGAAGAATATCGATGATTGCTTTCTGCGCGGCGGGCTACGCAATGTGGAGCCTTCCCTGACCAAGAGCGAGCAGTCTCTGCTCCAGGCCAGGGACTGGCTCTCCGAAGCCGAGAAGAACCTGGAGGTAGAGGCCTTGCGGTCCGCTATCTCTTCAGCGTACCTGGCCGTCTTTCATTCCGCCCGTGCCGTTCTCTTCCGGGACGGGGTGCGAGAGAAGAGCCACTACTGCATTGGCCTCTACTTGCAGAGGTATGTAGAAGATGGCATCCTTGAAGTGGATTGGCCCATGCTTTTCGACCGAATCAGAAGTGTGCGCCATGCCGATCAATACTCTTTCATGGCCTTGCCAACGGAGGAAGAGGTGCAGGCGAGCATTGATCTGGCAGAGAGATTCATAGAAAGGATGGAGAGGCTGCTTAAGGAGACGAGAGGCAAAGCAGGATAGGCTACTGATCAGCAGAGGACCGCCCCGGGAGCTGGCCAGGGATGCCCGAGCCCTACTACAGAAGGCTGCCCGTGCACCCCGCGGCTACGCAGGGAGGCGCAGAGGCTACGAGGGCGGGAGACGACCCTGGCAGATGCCGAGGCCCTCAAGCTCCAGGCCGGTTTGAAGGCACAAATCTGGTTGGAAGAAGGGCATGTGTCATCGGGACTTCGCGGCTTCGCGTGAGCCCGTCACCTTTCGCGAAGATGCCATTATCTCCGCTCAAAAACACGGACTTAGCTTCAGAACAGCGCTGTGCACCGTTTTTTCGATAACTTCAGGCGATTCCCAGTCGATCCTTTATGACTCGGACATCCGCCTGCATTTGTCGAAATTGCATCGCATATCCCGGCTGGATGTCTTCCCTCATGCCTTTAATTTCGTCCAGCGTTGCGTCTGTGGTCTTTCGCATCGCTTTGATGTCTTCACTGATCTGAGGAATCGTATCCGTGTTCTTGCGTACTGCTTTGATGTCTTCACTGATCTGGGGGATCATATCCGTGTTCTTGCGCACCGCTTTGAGATCATCCCTCATATCCAGAAGAAGCGGGATAGCCTTGTCCAGTTGGACGAAAGAGAATAGCATGGCAACTTCACTGGTTCGCCCTACGTCTCCGTCGTAATCCTCAAAAGTCACTTTAGAAACTTCGGCCAGCTCCGGCTTATTCTTCTCAACTGTCTGCAAGAAAGCAGTAACTCTGGCTTCATTTCCTTCTACCAGGGCTATGACTTCTTGTTGTCCGTTCTCTTCCCAGTTATAGGCAGAGAGTCCCGGCAGGGCCAGGTTCATGGCATGCTTGAGCAGGAATACGCGATATCCTACATCATGTACTTTGGTGCCGACGATCTTGATTTTAAGCTTCATGTTATCCTTAACATTCGTTCGCTCCGGCTATTTGATTGTTTCCTTTGCGGGCGGTACACGGCACAAATGGCCACGCAGGCCCGAATGACGCTGTCACGAACGGCTCCACCGGCGCGGCTCAAGTACTCTCACGAAAAATATTGCAGATGATTTCAGGCAAGAACCGCCTCCGCCTTGAGGTCATCTTCTGTCAGGCGAAAAGTATCAACACCATAGTTCGCCAATCTGGTAAGGAAAAGTGTTCTCGGTATTCCTGCCAGTCTGGCTGCTGCCCCAGATGATAGTCTTCTCAGTTCAAAGAGCTTTACCGCTGCTGCTAACCTCAGCTCCTTTCCCAATTCATCTGGGGACATCTTAAGGGCTAGTAAGGCATCATCTGGCACTTGTAAGACTATCTCGCTCATGTGCTCTAATGTTATGCGATAGTTATGTATATTTTTGCATTCATGTGCCCTTCTAGCGAGAAATAGAGTGACGCTTAGAAAAATATCATAGCCTAACAGCGAGGAGTTTCTATCATGGCCGGAGCAACAAAGAAAGTCGTTATACAGGATGCCAACTAGGCCGCCCTCAATGAATTCAAAGAGGGAGTAAAAAGAAGCATCAGGCAAGCGGACGCGGGTTTGGTTAATAATTTCAAAACTAAGCAAGAGTTCTTGGACCACCTGAAGAATCTTGAGTAAGATCCATGGATTACGAATCCACGCCTGATTTTGATGCCAATTTTCTGAAACTCAAGCTCAAACATGCTCGTGGTTCTCACGTAATTAAAAAAATATAAAAAATTATATTTATAAACCTGCTTCTATCGTCGCCAAGCTTTGAGCAAATTTACCCCCAGATCGATAGACTGCTGCACAACCACTGCCACCGTCTTCAGGGCAATCTCCAATCCTCACGGTAAATTGCGCATAGTAATTGCCCGGATACGGTATGCGTTTAGGTGGGATTACCACTTTCCCATATCCTGTTTCGTCTGTGGTAAGAGGAAGCTCAAAGTCATAAGCTTCTACACATGCGAAGGTCCCTTCGCGTGTGATACAATTATCACCCTTTTTACGTTGTCCTGGAAATTCGGCAAATGCTGCCCGAGTTTTATCATTTAATTCGCTAGGATTCTTTGTTAGATCGTCCTTATTAAAGAGATGCACCCCTACCGTATATTTATGGTTCGGTTCAGCTCCGGCAAGTTCGAATTCAAAAATTATTTCGTTTTGATCATCAAAATACCATTTTGCTGTTCCAACATCGAGCGGTCGATCAAATATATCCCATCCATTGGTCAGCCCAACCATGTGAGTTTCACCAGAACCAGATGCCAATGCAGTCAGCACCATCAATACTGCTACAAGCAATATACCAAATACGTTTGATTTCATGCTTTCCCCCTTAATCTTCATGCCGATCTCGACGTTCTCAGCTTTCGGATGACTGCGATTCTCGATTAAGAATCGTTTCGACGTAATCGACGAGCATCTGGAAAACTAAGAAGCCCTTAGTCACGACATAGTTCGAAATAAATAAAGATGACGGATTGAGCCATGTATAACTTGTAATCTTGCAGAAGGCTGCCCGTGCACCCGCGGCTCGCAGGGAGGCGCACAGAGGCTACGAGGGCGGGAGACGACCCAGGCAGAGGCCGAGGCCCTCTGGCTGGATGACCTGAAGGAGATTTCGGTCAAAGAGAGCCGGAAAGGCTCCTTTACCTATCGGATGGATGGCGCCAGGACGACATGACGTGACGCCTCGGGAAGCGACAGGAAGATAGACGCCGCGAAAGCCCGCCAGAAGGCCAGGGTGATGAAGGCGGAAGCGCTGAGGATACAGTGCCCTTAATCGCGGATTTAGCCATCTGTATCGGTGCAGCCTGCAACTCTTAAATATTCTGAGCAACCTTTAGATATCATCCAATGGAAGGACACTGCGAGGAATCTCTGGTGAGATATGGGATGAACAAATCTGGTGAGGATGAAATCGCAATTGTCTCAGAAGAGCTTATCGGCAGCATCCGGCCCCTCATAGAGCAGGCAAAGGCCCGCGTCGCTCAATTGGTGAATTCAGAGCTTGTGCGTCTTTATTGGCTGATCGGGAAGATGATACGAGAGGAGATCTCTGCAAGAAAGATTGTGGGCCAGGAGAAAGGCATCGTGAATCTCCTCAGCGAGACTCTCACCACGGAATATGGCCCGGGATTCAGCCGTCGCAACCTATTTCATATGATCAGGCTAGCCGACACCTTTGGCGACGCGAGGACAGTGCAGACACTGTCTGCACAGCTCTCCTGGTCCCATTTCGTTGAGATAGTCTACCTCAAGGATCCTCTGCAACGCCAGTTTTACGCCGAGATGACAAGAGTGGAACGCTGGAGCGTGCGAACGCTGCGCCGGAAGATGCAGGGCATGCTTTACGAGCGTACCGCCATCTCCCGGAGGCCCGAGGAGCTGGCCAGACAGGAACTGGAGGCCTTGCAGGAAGATGACCTCATGACTCCAGATCTTGTCTTTCGGGACCCTTACCTGCTGGACTTCCTGGGACTGAAGGACACCTACAGCGAGCGCGATTTAGAGGCGGCCATACTGAGGGAGCTGGAGAGGTTTCTGCTGGTGCTGGGCACCGACTTTTCTTTCATCGCCCGCCAGAAGCGCATGACCATTGGCGACCGGGACTTCTACCTAGATATGCTCTTCTATCACCGCAGCCTGCGTCGCCTGGTGGCCATAGAGCTGAAGCTGGGCAGCTTCGATGCCGCCTACAAAGGCCAGATGGAGCTCTACCTGCGTTGGCTGGACAGGTACGAGCGCCGGTCGGGCGAGGAGATGCCCATTGGCCTGATACTGTGCGGTGAGAAGAACCGGGAGCAAATAGAGCTGTTGCAGCTCGACCGGGGCGAGATCAGGGTGGCTGAATATCTGGTGGAGCTGCCGCCAAAGGGATTGCTGGAGGCTAAGCTGCACGAGGCTATACGGCTGGCGCGGGGCCGGGTGGAAGCGAGAGAAGGATAATCGGGGTTTCGAGTCTGTGCGTGATACCCTGGATCTCACGCGAAGCGTTGACGGGCGCGAAGAAGCCATGATCTTCCGACCCCGCGTGATCAATGCAAAGCCTTACTAAGTTTAGAGGCATTTTCATAGCCAAAAGGGATGGAGGACGAGGGCATAATGGCGAGCATACTGATTTTGGGCGGCACTGGGGAGACCGGTTCCTGGTTTGCCCGCTACTTTAAGGATAAAGGCTTTGATGTGGCGGTCTGGGGGCCGAGCGGCAAGGTGGAGGTGGCAAAGTGCCTGGGGGTGCGTTATGCTTTGGACAAGATGGCTGAAGTGGAAAGGAGCGACATCGTCTTGGTCAGCGTAACCATCGAGAAGACGGTACAGGTCATCCGGGAGGTTGCGCCTCACATGCATCCCGGCAGCCTGATCATGGATGTGACCTCCATCAAGTCAGGGCCGGTAAAGGCCATGAAAACCTATGCCCCCAAAGGCGTTGAAGTTTTAGGCACGCATCCCATGTTCGGGCCCACCATGGCCTCTCTAGCCGGTCAGACCATCATCCTCACGCCCGTGGAGGGAAAGACTGGAAAGTGGCTCTCCATCATGCAGTCGCTCTTCTTGTCGGATGGAGCGCACGTCGAGATTTTGGATGCAGAGGAGCACGATGAGATCATGGCCGTGGTGCAGGCACTAACCCATTTTGCCTACATCGGCATCGGGGCGGCGCTGCGTACTCTGGACTTTGATGTGCAAAGATCTAGGAAATTCATGTCCCCTGTCTACGAGATAATGATCGACTTTGTGGGCCGAATCCTGGACCAAAATCCCGAGCTTTATGCCTCCATCCAGAAAAATCCCAAGGCGGCAGCCGTTCGCCAGACCTTTGTGGCCGAATGCATGCGGCTTTGCGAAAAGGCGGACGCTGGGGATCTGGAGGGCTTCAAGCAGATCATGGAGGAAGCAGCCGAGCACTACGGAGGGACTCACGCGGCGTTGGAGAGGTCAGACCGGGTGATCAACGCACGGATAGGGGAGACCGGAAAAAGCTAATCACAGAAACAGCCAGTAAACCAGCACGTTCAGCACCGTCAGAGGTACCCCTACCCTGGCAAACTCCAGGAAAGTGAGCGTCTCGCCGCTCTTCTCTGCATTTTGAATGATTATCACGTTGCTCGCCGCTCCCAAAATAAAGAGATTTCCAGCGATGGTGCTTCCCGCGGCCAGGGCCATCAGCGCCTGCGGGGAAGGATTGATCAGCAGCGGCTGGCAGAGGGCCACCAGTGGCACATTGGAGATGAGCTGGCTTAAGAGGACAGAAAGCGCCAGAATGGTGGGAATGGAGGCCAGATCGGCATTTGATCCGACCAGAAGAGACTGAAAGATTCCCGACCTCCAGACCGCGTCCATGAGGACGAACATGGACGCAAAAAAGATCAGAGTGCACCAGTCGATGTTTCTCAGAACCTTGTATCTTTTGCTGCTGAAAAGAAGGATGGGCAGCGCCGAGATGAGGGCGATGTAGGTCAGCCGAAACTCTCCGCCGCCCCCCACGCCAAGGATTACGGCTCCTATCTTGGCCAGGATCAGTGCTATGAGCAGAACGAAGGATATGCGGGAGAGACGAGCTAATGCCGGGTCCGAGATCTCTTCACGGCTGATCTGCAGCGATCTGTTCTGAAACTGCTCTTTGTAGAAAAGTCGGAGCAGCAGATAGGCCAGCAAAAGGTTGGCAATAGTAGGCAGCAGCAGATACTGCAAAAAGACGAGAAAGGGATTGGATAGATTTGCATTGACGGCAATGAGCAGATTTTGCGGGTTGCCGATGGGGCTCATGGCGCTGCCGATGGTCACGGCAAAGGCCAAAGTCAGGAGCAATAGCTTGGGGGCGATCTTGAGCGTCCGGGCAAAGTAGAGCATGAGCGGCGTGCCGATGATAGCTATTGTGTCATTCATGAGCAGAGCCGAGAGAAAGCCCATGGCAAAAAGGATGAGAAGCAAAAGCTGATCCAGATTCCTGGCCTTGCCAAAGAATCGATTGAACAGATATAGAAGATAGCCGCTCTCCTGAAGGGACTCGCCAATGACGAACATCGCTCCCAGAAATATCATTACATCCAGATTTATGGCGCGAGCGGCATCTTCTAGCGAGATCTGGCCTGTGAAGAGAACCGTCAGGGCGCCCAGCAGCATAATCTGCCAGATGGCAAGGCTATTCTTGCCCACCTGCCGAACAGCGATGAGGACGAAAACCGCAGCTAAAGCCATGACAGAAATATTAGCGTAATTTACAGCTTCAAGCATTTAGTTTTCCTTTTTTTTCATTGTCCTGTGTCCCTTTGCGTAACTGCTTCTCCACTACTCAAAGATAAAGTTCTTCTTTGCAGGCGAGAAAACATCAATCCCGTTTTTTCGAAACGGATGCTGCGTAGTGATAATTGTAATATATATTCCTGACCGACACCCTTATAGCTTGCGATAATGCTACATGCTACCACACACCACAGCTTTCCCCTGGAAAGCTCGCAATATGTGTGTAGGCTGGCAGAATAGACTGCAATCGGGCAGCATTATGGTTGGTGATAATCGTGCTTGGCATTGATGATCCTTGGATCTGGGGAGTCTATCTTCTTTGTATCATTAGCGCGCTTTTATGCGTGATTTACGGTATCGTAAACTGGAATCGAGAAGGAGAACTGGAGGCTTCAGAGATAAAAGAGGAGGCCGCCTGGGAAGAGCATGAAGAAGAAATGCAGGAAAAAGAGTTGGGAATGTGATCTAAAATGAATCTTCTTCTACTAAATGTCATTATTCTAATCTACCTTCTTGCCACCCTCTATCTGGGTTACAGAGGTTGGAAATCAACCAAGGACTCAGAGGGCTACCTGGTGGCGGGCAGATCGACCCACCCCTACATCATGGCCATGAGCTACGGTGCCACCTTCATCAGCACCTCGGCCATCGTCGGATTCGGCGGCACAGCCGGTCTCTTTGGCATGGGCCTGCTGTGGCTGACGCTGCTCAATATCTTTGTGGGCATCTTTTTGGCCTTCATTGTCTACGGCAAGAGAACCCGGAAGATTGGCCACAACCTCAATGCCATGACCTTCCCCGAGCTCTTGGGCAGGCGATTTGACAGCAAATTCATCCAGTATTTCAGCGGCATTGTCATCTTCCTGGGCATGCCGCTCTACGCTTCCGTTGTCCTGATCGGGGCAGCGCGCTTCATGGAGACGACTCTTGCCATAGATTTCGATGTGGCATTGCTTATTTACTCCGTGATAATCGCAGCCTACGTGATTTGGGGGGGACTACGCGGTGTCATGTATACCGATGCCATGCAGGGAACCATCATGTTCGTAGGCATGGTATTTCTCCTGATCATGACCTACAGCCATCTGGGAGGATTGACTGCTGCCCACCAGGCCCTCACCAATTTAGCGCACCTGGTTCCAGCCAAGCTGGCTGCCCAGGGACACACCGGCTGGACATCGATGCCCTCCTTCGGCAGCACCTGGTGGTGGACGCTGGTATCTACCATTGTCATGGGCGTGGGCATAGGAGTTTTGGCCATGCCTCAGCTTGTAGTTCGGTTTATGACTGTAAAATCCAATCGCGAACTGAACCGGGGCGTTCTGATTGGCGGCATATTCATTTTAGCCATGACGGGTGTAGCCTTCGTGGTAGGGTCTTTATCTAATGTTTTCTTCTACCAGACCCAGGGAAACATATCCGTGAACATCGCCAAGGGCAACGTGGACAGCATAATTCCCCTCTACATCAACGCGGCAACTCCTGAGTGGTTCGTCTACCTCTTCATGCTCACGCTTCTGGCGGCGGCCATGTCCACATCCAGCTCTCAGTTTCATGCTCAGGGAACAGCTATCGGCAGAGATATCTATGAGACGATAACCAACAAAAAAGGCAGCGGATCGATATTGATTACGAGAATGGGAATAATGCTTGCCATCGTTATCGCCTTGATCCTGGGCTACATTCTCCCTGAGAACATAATAGCTCGCGGCACGGCAATTTTCTTCGGCCTGTGTGCTGCTGCCTTTTTGCCCATGTACACCAGTGCACTTTACTGGAAGGGAGCAACCAAAGCTGGAGCTATTGCTGGCCTCGTCACCGGCACGTTTGTGACCGTCTTTTGGTATCTGTTCATCCATAAAGCCGAGGCTGTGCCTCTGGGGATATGCAAGATGCTCTTAGGCCGGGATGTGCTGGTGGCTTCGATGCCCTGGCCGGTGGTAGACCCGATATTAGTAGCCCTACCGCTGGCGATACTGGCAACTGTGATCGTAAGCCTGATGACCAAGAGACCGAGCGATAGACATCTGGAGGAATGCTTCAAAGGAATTAAATAATTTATTATTACGACTTTTTTTGTTTTTTTCCCGCTATTTCGGCATAGATAATCGATGATGATGGAAAAGCTAAAAGCTTATGCCATATTGCAGATGTCCTGGAGATGACATTAAATGAAGTTGATCGCGGCAGTGGCCGTTTTAATTATGCTCATATTAGCTGTTCCTTCCGCACTCGGGGAGATGACCGACTACCAGAGAGGAGTGGCTAATGGGCTGAGGATAGGACTGTTCATGGGCGAATATCATGGAAAAGGCCAGTACGTAATGGAATCTGCCGGGCAGTTTAATACCTATCTGGAAAACTATAATCAGTTTCTTTGGACTTCTTTTGCCAACAACCAGAGCTTGATTAATGATTTCATGCTCTCACCCATTGCCGTGGGGCTCCGATCTTCGAGCACGGGAGTTTTGAAACCTGATGCCAGCGGCAGAGTTCTTGGCTATCCTGCGGATTCTTACTTCACATGGATTGGGGCGGTTCCAGGAACGACACCCCTAAACCCAGGAGATGCGCTCCCCGGTGTGTAGAATGCAGCTAGGTCTGCCAATTCGCCTGGGCAAGAAAAATTGGCTGATAGTCTTCACGCTAGCCCTTGCCATGTTGCTTTCTTACTACATCTGGCCGCTTCTCGACGGCCTGGTCCTGGGCCTCGTCTTCGCCTACGTGGGCCGACCGGTGCGTGATCTATTCGGAGAGAAGCGGCGCATCGGTTCCTTGGCGGCCATCATCTGCATTGTCGTTCCGCTCTCTGCGATCTTTGCCACAGGAGTTGTCGAGACTTCAAACCAGATCAGGTGGCTGGAGAGCCACGAAAGGGAGATCGTCACTCTTATTTTTGAGTTTGTCTCCCGGGTCCATATTCCGCAAGCAATATTCGATGAAATATCGCGGGGCATGGCCAACCTAATGGGAATGGGCATCAATCTCTTAGCCAGCCTGCCCGTCTTCAGCCTGGGCTCAACCATAACCCTTGGCATTATCAATTTCTTGATCGCATTTTGCGTCTGCTACTTTTTATTGCTTGATGGAGACCGACTCTCTCAGGCAGTAAGGGAGCTTTTCCATCTGGAAGACGGCAGCTTTGAGCTGCGCTGCCTGGCCAGAATAGATAGCATTCTTTGCGGAGTTTACATGGGCAGCATCTACACCGCCATAGCGGGCGGGATTACATCGGTCGCCATCTTTTATTTATTTGCCGTTCCCCGGCCCTTCGCCATGGCCAGCATCGTCTTCCTGGCGGGAATGGTGCCCTTTCTGACCTGGCTGATCTTCATACCCACGGCAGTAGGCCGATACATTGAGATGGGGCCCATGGATGCCGCTCTCTTCTTCCTGGCCGCCTCGATTCTGGTTCATATCGCGGAACTGGTCATCCGGCCTTACATCGTCTACACCAAGTCCTCGCTGCATCCTCTGTTGGTGCTGCTTGCCTTCCTGGGCGGCGGCCTTGTCGCCGGAATCTCCGGCTTCTTCCTGGCTCCGGCAATGGTTGGCGTGGTGACCGGTATCTTTCGGGTGATGACGGAAGATCGGGCGAAAAGGAACAATGAATCATCTTGATCTGCAAAACCCTTTTCAGCTTTGCCAAATAGGAGATTTTAAGAGGTGGATCAAATGAAATCTGCGTTAATTATAATAATAGCTTTAACTTTAGTATCGGTCGGATTAATCTCCGCCGCACCGGATGATGAGATTCTGCAGTTCGCCAGGGGCGTCCTGGCCAACGAATATTATGAGAGGACAGCCAGCATAAATGGCGAGAACCTGTCCATTCAAGGCAACCTCAGCGAGTTCAGTGACGGCGGCGTGGATACCATCGGGTACGAGCTGCAGAATATGGCAGCAAGTGCAAAAAAGATAGTCGATGAGTATCCGGATCGGTTCCATCAATTGGATTTTAAGCTATTCGATTTTTCCGGCAACAAAATCGTGGGAATAATGCGTATATTTGCGTAAAGACCTCATCTTTCTCTTAGATTTTTTTCAAATCCAATCAGGAGCAATCCGTATATACTTTGCCAAAGTTATAATAAATTTGAATGGAAGAATGCAGCCGCCTTTCTCTTGTTGCAGAAATGATTCGCGACCATATCTCACTGGACGGAATTGACCGATATCTTGCCGAGACGGGTGTGCAAAGCAGCGACTTCGTGCCCGTGCAGCCCAGTGACTTTGCCGGAGAGATATTCGCTGTGGACGGCTCCAATGTCTCCATCTGCAACTGGTCGACGGCCAATGTGAACCTGATCCGGGCGGGCTATGCCGTCTACCGGGGAAGAGATTGGAGGCGCACCGTCATCACCTTTGATGATATCATGCTGGCCGATGCGAAGCTGTGCAAAAACATGTTCGACCTCGATCTGGATCAATTCTTCGGCCTGAATGGAGTCGATCTCAAGGAATCTGATCTTGATCGACTCTCCAGCTACTACAGGGAGCTGCAGGAATATGTGGCTATAAATGATGCCCTGAGCGAATCCCATGCTGGAGACATCATCCTTTACGACGGCAGCTTTGACGTCTTTGAACTTCTGAGGGGTGCTCTTGCCGTCATCTTCGCCAGGGCAGAGGAAAAGGGCGTCGCCCTTCTGGCCGTGGCCAAGTCCAGCACCCTCTTCTGGGGCGAGGAGATCACCCTTCCCTTTGTGCAGCATACCGGCATGATCGGAAGCGGGCTTTTTCCAGGAGCTGCCTGGTTTGTCAGCCTCAAGGATAAGAAGGTGGATGCGGGCCAGGGCAGATGGAACGGCGAGACCTACGTCGTTCGCTTTTGCGGGAAGTCCGAGCATGCCTTCCGGGTGGATGCGCCTTCCTTCCTCCAGGAAGAAATGGGATCGGTTCTGGGAAAGCTGGCCGCCTACTCATGCTCATCAGAGTGCCTGGGATATCCTCATGCCCTTTTCCGGGCGCACCGGGATATCAGGATCACCGAGCAAGAAGGAGCAGCCGTGCGCCAGAAACTCATGGCGCATCTCTTGGAGCGCGGAATGACTCATTCGGAGATAAGAATGCTTATGCAGGACTTCCACGACATCCTGGAGATGAGGTCTGGATTTTAAAAAATAGGGAGAATATAAGTGGCGACAACGCAAGAGGAGGACCAGTCCGCATGGGAGAAAGCCTGTTGAATCGAAAGGTAATAATGAGTGGGGACACGACCTACAAAATCGTCTCCAAGAGCGTGACCGAATATCATTTCACTGTGCCTTTCATCCTTCCCGATGAGGAACGGGTAGAAGTGGGGCAAATATTCTCCATCAAAGACCAGGGCCTGACTTATCTCGCCCGCGTTCTGAACATAGAGCACAGCTCCAACTATGACGGCCACTGGGACACCACCATGAAAGGCACCCAGTTCTTCGATTCCGATCAGATCTTCAATCGCGTCATCGCCGAGCCTTTGGGCTGCATAAATAAAAGATTGGAGTTTAAAAAGTCCCGGACACTGCCCACAAAGTTCGCAACCGTTGTGCGAGCGGAGAAAGAGGAGTTTAAGTTTTTAAGCCAGGTTATGGGAGACATCGAGGTAGGCTATCTGAGAAACGGCTCACGGCTGGTAGAAGAAATTCCTGTGGCCCTGCATAGCGAGGCCATGGACCACCACATGGGCGTCTTTGCCACCACTGGCATGGGCAAGTCCAACTTCATGAAGGTCTTTGCCGCCTCATGCATGCGACTGTTCGCGCGGGGCGAGTCCAAGTTCGGCCTTCTCATCGTCGATCCCCACGGAGAATACCTGAAAGGCAAAAGCAAGGATCTTGTCAAAGGATTGACCCATCTCAGGAGGTACAGGGAGGGACTCGCCTGCTATTCCACAAACAAGCAGAACGCCTCCGATCCGGGCGTGGAGGAGCTGGCCATATCGGAAAGCGAGATTCTTCCAGAGGACATTGCTCTGCTCTATGATTGGTCGCCGCCGCAAAGAGATGCCCTGGAAGCCATTTCCAGGATTTTGGACCCGGCAAACTGGCTGGAAGAGATCCAAAGCCCGGAGGGCATGGCCCGCATGATGCAGGAAGGCTTCAAGGACAGCACGATCAATGTTTTGGTTCGAAGGATTAAAAATGAACTGGGAAGAAATCCGTACATCCGGAAAAGGTCCAGCCTGGCCAATATTCTGGCCAATCTGCAGAAAGGAAAGGTCGTACTGGTAGATATACCCAGGATGAGCGACCGATCTGAGCTTTTCTTGCTCTCCGTTATATCGCGCTATATCCTGGATGAGTACAAAAAGGACGAGCAAGAGGGCCAGGAGAGCCGCAAGAACTGCCTTATCACCATCGAGGAGGCACAGAGGGTTTTGGGCGCAGGCAGCAACACGGCGCGCTTCGAGAGTATCGCCCGGGAAGGCCGCAAGTTCGGTGTGGGTCTTTGTGCCGTCACCCAGCAGCCCAAGCTCATCGACAAGCAACTGCTCTCCCAGTTCAACACTTTAGTGGTCATGGGCCTGGGGGACAAAAACGACCGCATGCAACTGGAAGAGTCGGCCAAGCAAGATCTCTCTTCCATGGATATCGAGATTCAGACTCTGGAGAAGGGCGAAGCTGTCGTATCTACCCTGAATATTCCTTTTCCCGTGCCCGCCAGGATACACCGCTACGAGGATTACTTGCGCCGTCTGGATAAGGAAGATAAGCAGGAGAGCCTTATCACCAGAGGCGGCTTCAAGCCGTTTTTGGATTAGGAAGCCTAGCACATGAAGATAATTCATCTGGCCGATTCGCACCTTGGTTTTTCCAGCTACAGCCGCCTGGATGAGCATGGCCGAAATCGCATAGAAGAGATGGTGTATTCCGGTTTTGAGCAGGCCATCGAGAAGATCATAGATCTGCGACCGGATGCGGTAGTCCATGCCGGCGATGTCTTCCATCACGTTCGCCCCAAGATCAAGCCCCTGGTGGTCTTCCAGAGGGGCCTCTTTCGGCTTATGGAAGATGGCATACCTGTGATTATAATCAGCGGCAATCACGATGCTCCCAAGAGCTTCTCATCCACCAGCCCCTTCCGCCTTTTTGAAGGTCTGCGAGAAGTGCATATCGCCCAGAGGTATGTGTATGAAAGAGTTGAAGTGGGAGACCATTATTTCCATTGCATACCCTTCTGCCTGGAGCCGCAGGACTACCTGACCGAGTTTGAGAAGATAGAACCTTCGGGAAGAGATGTGCTGGTCATGCACGGCCTGGTGGAGTCGCTCCAGAACAAAAAGATGAGGAGCGTGGGAGAGCATGAGCTAAAGGACAGCTTCCTCAAAAGCGATTTTGACTATATTGCTCTGGGCCACTTTCATGGACAGGCACAGCTTTCCCAGAACGCCTGGTACAGCGGCTCGCTGGAGTACTTCAACTTCGGCGAGGCCATGGATATGAAAGGAATGCTGCTGGTGGACACAGAGTGCGGAAAAGCCGAGAATGTGCCGGTAAAGCCCAAATACATGATCGATCACCCGGCCATAGATTGCAGCGGCATGCGCGCGGAGGAGATCGGGCAGTGCCTGCTGGAGCTATGCCGGGAGGATGAAATCAGAGACAAAATGGTGCGCATCAATCTCAAAAACGTGAGCCGTGCAGCTTACCGGAGCATAGATCAGACAAGGTTGAATCAACTGGGTGCCTCTGCCCTTTACTTCAAGATCAGGCCGGAGTTTGCAGATGTTGAGGAGCATTTCGAGCGGCCCGTTGATCGCCGAACGCTGCACGAGGAGTTTTCCGGCTACCTGGAGGAGGAATCCTCACGAGAACTGATACCGGCAAAGATTAAGGATGAGATAGTCTCCTATGGATCGGAGATTATGAAGAAGGCCGTACTGGCCAGGCATAAAGAGGCATTGGATGCATCTTAACAAGCTGGTCCTGAAAAACTTCAAGAAATTTCGCCATGCAGAGCTCGAGTTTTCCGATGGGCTAACCGGCATCGTGGGCAGCAACGGATCCGGCAAGAGCACCATAGTGGAGGCCATTGCCTGGGCTCTTTACGGCAACCGGGCTTCAAGCATCAAGAGAGACTTCATACGCAATGCACGGGCCAGAGAATCCGATGCTGTGGAGACCCGCCTGACTCTCTCCTTAGGCAAGCAAGAGCTGGTCATCTACCGGGCCATGAAAGGAAAGGGCTTGATGGCAGAAGCCTTTCTCGTGCTGGATGGACTGAGAATTGCCACCGGAAGCAAAGAGGTGGACACGAGGCTGGAGGAGATCCTGAAGATCAGCTATCAGGACTTTATGAAGACCTTCTACGCCCGGCAAAAGGACCTGGACAATCTGCTCAAAGAGGGCGGAATGGGTAAGAGGGAATATCTGCTCAAGCTCCTGGGCCTGGAAGACATCAAGGAAAGTGCCATAATGCAGATCAAAGCCGATCGTGATTCCCTGGAGGAGCAAAAGAGCTGGCTGGCGGGAGCGCTGGCGGAGACGGGAGACGTAACGGCCCGGCTGGAGAATGCCTCTTTGGAGATTCTAAGCGGGGAAAAAGGCCTGCAGGAAGCAGAGGGAAGCCGGGCAAGGCTCCAGGAAGCCGGGGAGAAGAGACGACAGGAGCTGGAGGCCATGGCCGAGAAGATGCGCCGGCATGGCCTTCTTGCGGAGCGGGTAAAGAGCCAGGAGATAGCGGACAGAGATCTGAAAGAGACGGCAAAAGCGGAAGAGTTGCGGCTCTTTGAGATCGATGCCTGCAAAAAGAGGCTTTCTGATCTTCAGCCCATGCTGGAGAGGCTGGCGGGAATAAGGGATCGGCTGGAAATTTTACGGCCCAAAAGAGTGGTCTATGAAGAGACCGCGCGGCGTGCAGCCGCCCAGGATGCTGCCTTGCTGGGCGAAAAAAAAGCGTTTGCTGAAAGCCAGAGAAGTCTCCTGGAGCTGGACAAAGATGCAGCAATGCGAGAGGAGCTTTTGCCCCGAGAGGAGGAGCATACAAAGCTGCAGGCCAGGCTACTCGCCCTGGAGGATCTGCGGGATCGTCATAACGAGATGCAGGCTCGGCAAAAAGAGGAGGCCGTCCGAGAGCAAGCAATCGTGGCCAACCTATCCCGCACGAAAAGGCTGATCGATGATCTCCACAAAGCACATGCCAGGCGAGAGGAGATTGCATCCTGCCCGGAGGAAGAAAAGAGGTGCAAGAGCGAGCTGGCGGAGCAAGTCCAGCAAAGAGAGCTGCAAAAGGAGCTGGACGGACTGCGGGCCCGAAATAATGCTCAGGAAGAGCGTTTAGCTAGGCTTCGGAGCGAGGCGGCGAAAGCACGTGCCGAGATGGAGCCCCTTCAAGTAATCGAAGAGATGGAGGCACTGCTGCGCCGCCAGGATAAGGATCTGGATATGCTCGGCAGCGAGCTAGCCCTCGTTCTGGCAGATCTGAGAGGAAGTTACAAGGTAGAGGGGCTAGCCTTGGCCGAGGCGGAGCGCTCCATTAAGAAGGTCACTGCTTTGGGCGCGGAAGGGCTTTGCCCTACCTGCGAGCGACCCTTGCAGGGCCAGCGCGATCTGCTCATCAAGAAGTATGAAAATTCCGCGACGGTCGCAAAATCGGAGATGGAAAAGCTTGCTGGTGTAATCGCCGCTCAAACCGAGAAGATGGAGGGGGCGACCAGGTCGAGGAGCAATTTAAGAAGGGCCTTCGATGAACTCAATGCCCAAAAGAGCAGGCGCTCGGCTTTGCAGGCCGATTTGAGGAATCTGACCTTGCAGATACACGAGTCCCAAACCGAGCAGAAGGATCTCTTGGCTAAAATCGAGGGCCTGGGAACGGTCAGCTTTGAATCCGGCAAGCTGGAAAAGGTGGAAGCGGCTCTAAAGGCTTTGGCACCTCTGGTAATGGAGTACGCCAGCCTCTCCTTGCGACTGGAGGGTCTGCCCGGCCTGGAAAACGAGATTGGCCTGCGAGAGAAAGAGCTGTCGGCTATTAAGGAGAGACGGGAGCTGCTCACCCTGCAGATTGAGGCCCTGGGCTACGCCGAACCGGATTACCTGGAAACCAGAAAGCGCCTGGCCGCTCTCAAGCCGCTGCACGATCGTTTTCTGCAACTTTCCGAGAGAGCGGCACATATTCCCGTCCTAAGAGAGAGGATCAAAAGGCAAGAGCATGAGATGGAGAGGCTCGATTTGGCTCTGAAGGCTCTGCATCTCTCGCAAAAGGATCTGGGCTACAATCCGCAGGAGTATGAGGCACTCACTAAGGAGAAGAAAGACCTGGGAGCTATGGAGAAGGAGGCGCAAAAGATTCGCCTGCTGGTCGCAGGCGAAGTCGAGGCGCGAGAGAGGCTGGTTGTCGCCCTGGCGGCCCTGGAAAAGCTCAAAGTGGATTTAAACGAGTGCAGGCAGCATCTCTTCGCTCTGGCCTACAGCCAAGAGGAGCACGAAAAGGCAAAAGCCATACTGGCGAGCGCAGAGGCGCAGCTGGAAATGGCCCGAAAGGCCGTTATCGAGCGGCAGGTGCAGATGGGCATTCTCTTGGCGGCGCGGGAACGACTTATCCAGGAAGCCCGGCGTAAAGAGGAGCTGGAGAAGAAGGCTGCCCTGGTAGGCCGGAGAATGGAGGTGGTGGAGGTGACCCGTAGTCTGGTCAACAGCTTCATGGACCAGGTGCTGATCCGGGTTAAGAACGACATCGCTCGCTCCGCCGGAGAGATCCTGGAAGAGGTTTCCGGCAAGTACAGCCTGCTCAAGATCGATGACGACTTCAACATCCAGGTCGAGGACGGCGGCGAATGGTATCCCATTTCCCGCTACTCGGGCGGCGAGATCGACATGATCGCTGTTTCCGTGCGCGTGGCCATCAGCGAGTACTTGATGCGCTTCGGGCCGGATGGGGAGAGCTACTCCTTCCTGATTTTGGACGAGGTCTTCGGCAGCCAGGACCAGGAGCACCGGGAGAAGATGATCCAGATGCTGCGCAGCCTGGAGGAGCGCTTTCCCCAGATCATCGCCATCAGCCACATCAGCGACGTGCAGGGGCAGTTCGACAACACACTCCTGGTGGTGGAGGACGAGCTGGGAAATAGCAGAGTGGAGGCGATTTAGAAAATGGATAAAAGTCTATTTCTCCAGAAAAGTCCCGGTCCGGCCTATGCCACCCTCGACGATTGGATTCTACATGAAGAGATTCCTTTCTCCGTCGATTCGTCCCAAACCCTCAACGCCTCCATCGACAGGGTCATGGCCTCACTTGGTGCCTCGGTGAAGCTGCTGGGCTTGGGAGAGGCACTGCACGGCGGCGAGGAAATTCTTATGCTCCGTAACCGGCTCTTCCAGCGCCTAGTGGAGAAGCACGGCTACAGCGCCATTGCCATGGAGAGCAGTTTCCCCCGGGCGCGCGCCGTGAACGAGTACGTGGCCGGTAGCGGCCCGGCATCGTATGAGGCTGTGCAGGAGACAGGATTTAGCCACGGCTTTGGCCGGCTCGACGCCAATCGAGAACTCGTGGAGTGGATGAGATCCTACAATGCCGATGGAGTGCACAGCGTCAAGCTCCAGTTCTACGGCTTCGACAGTCCCACCGAGATGATGTTCAGCGATAGTCCACGACAAATTTTGCATTTCGTTCTCGATTACCTGGCCTCGATCGACAGCGCCTGTAGCGAGGAGCAACGCTTGCGCATCGACCCGCTTTTGGGCCAGGACTCCGACTGGGAGAACCCCGCTGCAATGATGGACCCGACCAAGTCCGTGGGGCTGTCGCCAGCCTCAACTGCGCTGCGAATTGAGACCGAGGATCTCATTGCACAGCTGCAAATGCGCCGTCCTGAGCTGGTGGCCAAAAGCAATGAGCGTCTCTATTTGGAGGCCATGCAGTATGCCACGCTCGCCCGGCAGTTGCTGAACTATCACGCCGCGCTGGCGAGAAAATCAGAGCCAGTGAAAAGGATTGTCCAAGGTCTCGGCCTGCGTGATGCAATGATGGCGGATAATCTGGCGTACGTGGTGGCCCGCGAATGTGGCCGGGGGAAAGTTTTGGCCTTCGCTCACAACAGCCATATGCAGCGCGGGAAGGCAGAATGGCAACTGGGCACTGACCTGCTCACGTGGTGGCCGGCTGGAGCGCACCTTCATGAGATCTTCGGCCAGCGGTATGCCGTCATCGGAACAGCGGTGGGCGTATCTGGTGGCAACGGAATCGGCGAGCCACAAGCCGGCACTCTTGAGGCACGGCTGACGGCTAGCCCAGGGCCAGCACGCTTTATTCCCACTCACAAAGGCCAGGGGCTTCCATCCTCTGAAATCGCAACTCTTCCGGCTCGCTCGGGAAGTATGATGAACCCGACATACTTTGCACTAACTCCTCAAAGCTTCACCGATTTCGACGCTCTGGCGGTCCTGGATAAAACGGCATACATTCGCGGTGGGCCACAGCTGGTACAGCGAGGCTAAAATAAATGTTTCCTCGCAATTTCGAGTGGGTGATAGAATAATCGAGTCTTCCGTGAACTCTGTGTGGTACGAAAATCCATCTAAACTTAGCAAAGCTTTGTGCGCTTTGTGAGCTTTGTGGTTCAAATCTCGTAGTCCTCAGGATGAATTATCATGCTTCGAACATAAACCACAAAGCTCACAAAGTTCACAAAGGACGCACAAAGTGCTTTATTTCAGATCACTCAATTCTACGTTAAGGTGCGAAGAAGACAACCATAAAACTCGCATTATCCTAATGCGTACCCCAGCAGCCTGCCCAGCCGGATGGCATCCCAGTCCAGGTGGCGCAGCATGCGGCCCATGAGGCGACTGGGCCGGTCGATATCCCCGTGCTCCTCTATGGCTTTTATGAGCCGGGGCTTGCCGGCCAGGTAGCCCACCAGCTCATCTAATTCCAGGGCGCTCATTTTGCCCAGCATGCGATTCACCCTCATGCCTATCTCCAGCTCCCGGCCCAATGCCGCCCTCCAGAGCCGGTCGTACTCCATGAGCCGCAGTGCGGAAAAGTCGCCTTCCATTGCCGCGGCAGCCGCCACGCCGCCCGCAATCTTGGCCGCCACCAGTCCCGGATAGATTCCGCCGCCTGAGGTGGGCTTGACCTGGCCTGCCGCATCGCCCACGGCCAGCAGGCCATCCACGGCGGTGGCGGCGGGCGGGCCCAGGGGCAGACCGCCCACATTCAGGGCCACGGTGGAGCCCTGCAGCCTCTTTTTAATGACATCCGTTTTCAAGAACGCCCGCAAGTGCTCGCACCCCTGATCGCGGGCGCACAGACCGATGCGAGCCGTTCTCTCGTTCAGGGGAATCACCCAGGCGAAAAGCCCCGGTGCCGCTCCCAGGTGCACCTCCACCTTCTCAGGATCTTCTACGGCGAAGGGCACCTGCACCTGGGCTCCGGAGAGGATCATCTGAGGCGGAGCAATGCCGGCCCGGCGGGCCAAAAGAGCCGAGGCGCCCTCTGCAGATATTACTATCTTTGCATAGATCTCTTCGCCTCCGCCTAAGGTAAGGACACTTGCCCCCTCTTTCCGACTTATCTTTCGCACCGTCGCACGAAGGCGGATATTCGCTCCCTCCTGCACTGCCTGGTCAAGCATTGCCCTGTCAAAGAGCCTCCTGTCCACAACCCAGGCCTTGCAGGATTTGGCTTTGAAGTCCAGGCGCTGGCCGCCGGGCGAAAAGACCGACGCTCCCAACATGCCGTGCATGACGTTGGGGCCAGGCGAAAGCTCCGACTCGGCCATAGCCTGCCCACCCAGCAGGCCAGCGCACTGCACCGGCCATCCTGCTGCGGCGTGCTCCTCCAGCAAAATTGTGCAGGCACCGGCTTTAGCGGCATACTTGGCGGCCATAGAACCAGCCGGCCCGGCGCCGATGACGGCCACGTCGAATATGTCCATGTTCGGGAAGAAAGAAGGAAGGCAATGATGTTAACTTTTTCCGTTTTCATCCAAGCTCGCAACTTTCAAATATCCTTTAATGAATCTAAAGGTATCCAAGGAGGGGTTCTAACGAAGCGATTACTTATTTTGGCGGTATTGGCTGTTGCCTTAATTGGCATGGCAGGTGCTGCAAACTACATGTATGAAAAAGCATCTGTCAAGGGTGTTGGATACAAGAATGTTGAGATGATAATATCCACGCAGACGGGCTTTAGCGGAGACAAACTGGTGGAGAAGGAGTCAGGTTCCGGCAATATCATTACCGAGAGGTCGGAGCTTGAGGCGGAGAGGCAGCTCAAAAAAGATGGCTCGCCTATCGGTGGGGTTGATTTTTATGGCGTATTTATGCTCACAGCCTGTCCGTTCCCAACTGGCTGGACCTGCCCCATGGACTACATAAACTTCACCAAGGAGGCCGAATTCGAGTACATGCCCGTCTCTTACCAGACAGGCACCTACGACCAAAAATGGGTTGAGAAGCTGTGCGTGCAGAACTACAAGATCGGTGCAGTTTTGACTGAGATGTACACTCATGCCGAGCACCTGCAAAAGACGACCGAAGTCAAAACCAGGAGTTACGGCATCGATATTGAAACCGGTATTGGAGACAGTAAATGTCCAGCTTGTTGCACGGGTGTTTTAGAGGCTAACCTCAACAGCAATGTAATCGGCGTTGCCCATATCGGATGGATCTCGCGTGATCCGATGGCTGACCCGCAACTTAAAGGCCGACATGCTGAATATGGCCGCAGTGTCGAAGACCTAACTGGTGTCTTCTCCATCGAGAAGTTCATCCAGCTCTGGGGTAATTCCACATGCGGAGCAATTAGCGTTGATTGGCTGCCATGTGTTTGAATTTTTAATTTTTTTTTCCGCAATGCTTTGCATCTTGAAAGGCCATATATTCACGCAAAGCACCTCTCCAAGAAAGCCGCCAGATCCTCGATGCTCTCCACCGTCTCATCGATGGGTGTGCCTTTTGAGATGCGCTCGTAGACCACATCCCATGTGGAGTACCCGCGCAGCCGCAAAACCAATTCGCCGGCTGGTGTTGTGGCCAGATCGGTCTCAAAGCGCATCCAACGGTCGCCTTCCCGCTCCACCTCGAAATTCTGCGAGGCTCCGCAGGTGCCTGCGTAAAAAACGCCATCCACCACATCGATGTACAGCCTTATCCAGGAGATGCATTTCGAGTAGCGAAAAACTCCCTCGGTGATGCAATCGGGACCTTCCCATCCGGTTAGAGGCTTCATGGGTGGTAGAATATCCTGGCGGCTTCATGCATCGGTATTGCGTCTATTAAGCCATTCATCGATTTACTGTAATTTGGCCTCTGCATCATTTTCCCTCCACAATCGCGATCTCCTCTTCAGTCAGATCATAAAGCTCGTACACCAGCCGATCGATCTGCCGGTCGGTGGCCTCGATGCGGCGATGTAACAGCGTGCGCTCGTGCTCGCCCGTGGCAGAGGCAAGCTGCTTGTGCAAATCGAGCATGGACTGAACGAGAGCTACCAAGCGATCGCGTTGGGTTACGTCTGCTGAATTTGAAAAGTCGATAGGAGGTATAGGAAATCTCTTCAGATCCAAAATAGAAATTCTTGGAAAATTTTTAGTAACCATCTTATTTGATGCCAATGGGAAGTACCAAGAAATCAGCGCAGAATTAATTATCCCTAAAATGAATAAGTCAGAAAATCCATATTCTCTACCCAATTCATTTAATATAATATTCAAAACAGTTTTATAATTAATATATTTATCCACAACATACGTTGCATGAATCATATATTTTTCTTTGCTAGTTATCTCCCTCACAAGTAAGCGATTCCCTTGAAAAAATTTGGCTTGTCGCGGATGAGCCAGCCAAGAGCCATAGGAGACCCAGCTTTTTCCTGGCCATTCATAATAATATCGTGAGACATCACGGCCAGATAGTTCTCTGATATATGTTTCATCTTTTTGAAAATCACTGTGGTAAGCCCTATCTTCAATGATGCTCCTATCTTGACCCGTGTATATGTCATATGCTTGGATTCCAACCGAAAAATCGCAAATATCCCTAAGGATCGTTTTGTTATCTTGAATCTTGGAAATGATTTTTCTGGCATCCAGGTCTGAATCTATATTAAACATGAATGCCTCATTCTTATTCCAGTCAGATTGGGAGAATTGGTTTATTTTTGAATCTTCTATTGATATGCTCTTGAGTTCTATGTCTCTAGGAAAAAGAATAGCTTCTACTGTATTGCTTGCTCCATGAACTTGGCATTTAGATATGATAAAAATAATTGTATTAACCGTTGCATTTTTAAACACTTTGGTTGGCAGACGGATTATCTTGTTAATGCATGATGTGTTAAGGATATACTTTCTTAATGACTCTGCTTCAACGACAGTCAGCCATGTATGTGGAGTAATAAATCCTAAAAAACCATCTTGTCGAAGCAAGATTAAGCCCTTTTCTATAAAGAAACCGTAAGAATCAAACTTGCCAACCATACTCTGATAACTATTTTTGAGATAAGACTTATCCTGTGCTGTAAATAAAGCCCCATACGGCGGATTCCCTATCACCGCATCAAATCCGCCTCTCTCGAAAACCTCAGGAAATCCCATCTTCCAGTCAAAGGGATTGATCCGTTTTGCCTCTTCATCGCTTATGTTCAAATCAGTATCATAATAATCATAGCCGATCAGCGAATTGCCGCACTTTATATTCTCCCCCAGGTCCGGCAACGCCCTCTCCTTGAAAAATCTCTGCAAATTGGATATGGTTTCTTTGGTTTCGCCTTCCAGGACTTTGAGCAACAGAGAGAGCTTGCTGACCTCCACTGCCTGAAAATCGATATCTACTCCGTATATGTTATTGAGCAGGATGCGCTTTCGTTCTGAGGTAGTCAAGCGCCAACTATCGCTGCCTTCTTTTTCAACAGGGATCATGGCCTCAGCAGCTCTGGCCCAGATCCGCTTGGATCGTGCTCTGTTTGGCTTTTCGAGACTCTCCGGAAGGAGTTTCAGGACGCCTGGATCGGTAGGCGACTTTGCTTTTTCTAGAACCGGAACCAGGTTAGAGATGTACCATTCCTTATGCCAGTCCAGCAGATATTGATAAGCTCCAATCAGAAATGAGCCAGATCCGCAAGCCGGGTCCAGTATTCTCAAGGCTGCTGCATCCGCAGGGGTCTTGCCCTCCAGGAGCTTGCCTACCGTATTCTTGACAATATAATCCACAATATAGGAGGGTGTGTAGTAGACTCCTCCCGCCTTCCTGACCTCGGGCTTGTCCTCAACCGTGGCATGATGACCTTCAGTGAGGCAAATGACCTTGCCCAGAAATTGCTCGTAAACCTGGCCCAGGATCTCAGCCGGGATCTTAGAGAAGACATAGGGGCTATTGGGATAGTACAGATTGTCGATGATCTCTTTGAGCACTTGGTCATCGATGTGCAAGTCAGGAGTTATTCTGTCAGGTTCCTCCTTGCGATCCTTCTCCTCTTTAAAATAAAATATGCCGGAATTATATCGCTGATCAGCTTCCCTGAACAGTTCTAAAAGCCCCGAGTGAATATCTTTTCCTTCCGCCAGGCTTCTCAAGCGTCCCTCTTCCTCGATGGCCCGATCCTCGCAGATCCTCAAGAACAAAATTCTGTCGATAATCCTCTGAACAGCGAAGTTAAGATCCTGCTGGCTGATGCTGGCATTTCTCAGAGCGATGTTCCTGGCCAGCATATCGCGCCACTTTGAAATATCATCGAGCAGAGCAGCATTAACGGGAATGTCACCTTTTGTTTTGCGAATATTTTCCACGATTTTTTCCAAAGATCCGCCCAAGACTGCTTCGCGAGAAAATTTAGATGCGATCTGATCCCATTTTTCATCGTATTGATCGTATCTAAGGTAAAAAAGCCGTCCTTTTGTGGCCTTGTCATCTTGGAAAGGACGCGATCCGCAGAAATAAACTGAAAACTCCTCGAAATCAGTGAGAATAGACACAGACAGATTCGAAGACCACCCATATCGGCGAAGCTGATAGGCAGGAGATATCCCCGATTCAATATTTACGTAGGGCCTCTTTACTTCAACAAAAAATTTTTTCTTTTCGTTTAACCTGAAGCCATAATCGGGATTGACAAGCTGTCCTTTGACCACGACCTTATCTTCTTCTATGACCTCCCATTTGTCGGGGCTGCCTTTTGGGTGCATATCCCAGCCTAAAGCCTCGAAAAATGGATTGATAAAGTGAGTTCTTAACTGAGTTTCATTAAAATCTTTGGATTTATAACGATCTTGATCGCGATCAAATTGCTCGACCAATTCTTTGATCTTCTGCGGTGCGCTCGTCGTCTCCCTCTCCGATATCCTATCCATCAAAGAAGCTGAAAAAGGTTGTGGGCAATTTGTGCAAAAGCATTTGTAGATTCCGCACCAGTTATTGTTCATGCCCGATGTTGTGCAGCTTGTCGAGGAAAAGCCGGAAAAGACGCCAGATGAGACAGCTGTTGAGGCCCCTTCTGCCGATGCTCCCCCTAGAACCACCTGGTCCGGAAGCCTTCGGATCGGTCTCGTAAACATCCCCGTCAAGGCCCTGCTCATGACAAAAGACGTGCGCATCAGCTTTCGCATGCTTCATCGGAGCTGCAAGACGCAAATCTCCTTCAAGCGTTTCTGCCAGGAGGGCGAGGAGGTCACGTTGGCCGATATCGTCTACGGCTATCCTCTTGGAAAAGATCAGTACGCTGTACTGGAAAAAAAGGAGATTGATGCAGCCAGGCCCGAATCGAAGAACTCCATAGCTCTCGATCGTTTTGTGAACTTCTTTGAGATCGATCCTCACTACTTCGAAAAGACCTATCTGCTTTTGCCGGATAAATCCGAGGAGGCCTACTCGCTTCTAAGAACCGTCATGGAGAAGACGGCAAAGGCAGCCATCGGCAGGATTACCTTCCACTCGCAAGAGAGACCGGTCCTGGTCCACTACTACCGGCAGGCCGTGGTGGCTACCACCCTCCGCTATCCTGAGGAGGTCCTGGACCCAGAGAACTATCAGGCTATCAGAGATCTTCCACCGCCCCAGGAAAAGGAGCTGGATCTGGCCTTGGAGATCGTAAAAAGCCTGAGCGGAGAATTGGACCTTTCTAGCTACCACGACCAGTACAAAGAGAGGATCGAGGCGCTGGTCAGGTCCAAGATGGCAGGGACCGTGGAGGTCCCGGAGAAGAAGAAGACAGGGCCCGCCGCCAAGAGCCTCATGGAGGCCCTGCGCCTGACTGCGGAGTCGTTGAAATAAAATGAATCTCGTAAAGCCCATGCTCGCGGTCTCCGGCCAGCCCTTCAACTCGCCGGAATGGATCTTCGAACCCAAGATCGACGGCACCCGCTGCCTGGCGGAGGTTACCTCAAGCGGCGTGCGCCTCTACAATCGCAGGCTTTTCAATATCACCGATCGCTATCCAGAGCTGGCTGCCGCCCTGGCCCGGGGTTCTCAACCTTGCGTTTTGGACGGTGAGATCGCCGTCTTTCTGGAAGGCAAGCCCAGTTTTGCGGCGCTTGCAAAGCGCGACCACCTGAGCGACAGGCTCGCCATAGACTACCTCGCCCGCGCCCTTCCCGCAAGTTACGTTGTCTTTGATATCCTCTTCGCCAAAGAGATGAGCGTCATGGACCTGCCTCTTCGCGAGCGAAAGCAGATTTTACGAGACGAGTTGCAAGAGAGCGAGTTTGTGACAATTGCCGACTCATTTCCGGAAAAGGGTGAGGACTATTTTCAGGCGGCACAAAAGATGGGGATCGAGGGAATCGTAGCCAAGAGGCTGAACTCCCGCTACGAGTCGGGCACAAGAAGCCCCGACTGGATAAAGATCAAGAAAAGCATCAAGCTCGACCTGGTGATCGGAGGCTACATTCCAGGAAAGGGAGGGCGCGTTTCTTACTTTGGCGGCCTTCTTCTGGGCGCCTACCACCACGGCCTGCTCCATTACGTTGGTCGGGTTGGGTCAGGATTTACTGACAAAGAGCTGGAAGAGATTGCCGCAGGCTTTTCGCCTATGGACAGCTCTCCCTTCGCTAATGAACCTGCAACGCCCGAGGTAAGATGGGTCAAACCCTTACAAGTAGTGCAGGTCTCTGCCCTGGAGATCACGTTGGACGGCCACCTTCGCGCACCGGTATACCTTCGCACCAGGGATGACAAAGAGCCGCAAGAGTGCACACTGGATCAACTCAATTGATTGCAAAAAACTGAGGGCTGGCCTACAGCCGGCGCCTTTTGTCTTCGTCCACTTTACGCCATCACCTGCTCCTTGAGAATATAGCGGATCAAGTCTTCAGAGAGTTTGGTCTCCCTTTGCAGCTTCTTTACAGTCTCCTCGATGCTGTTGCCTTCCGTCATGAGGTTTGATATTCGGCCCACAATCTTCTCGCCGATGGCATAATACTCATCAATATCCTTCCTGTGGCCCCAAACGTCTCCCCTCAGGAGCTGCACTCCCTGAATCTCCAGGAATTGCTGGGCGGCCTTGGACATGGTCTCATGGTAGGACGGCGGAATTTGTACGGCTCTTAGACGCGGGCAGGACTGGACCAGATTCATTACGTCCATATTGGAGGCTCGGAATGCCAGATGAACCAACTGCTCGTTCCTGTTTAGATCGGTTATCTCTTTCTTGGAACTAACTACCCTCAGTTTCATACCACTTACCAATGCTCTTAAAATATTTATAGATAATGGTAATCATAGTAATCCTTAATTAGATATACTGAGATCAGTAACCGGATAGATAAAATATTATGCATCGGCTCTAATCGCAGGAGATATTTTCCAAGTTATGTCAATGATTTGAATATGTTTATTTCATACATTGATATTTATATTAGAAAAGCTAGCACTTAACTAGTTAGCGGTAATATTGCAAATCAGGCCCAGCTGGTACAGCGAGGCCGGTATAAACCAATGCTATGACTTCGCGGCTTCGCGTGAAACCGGACCCTTTTGAATCCTGCTTTAAGGCGCGAAGAACGATTAGCCGTTCACAAAGGCACATTATCTCCTCACAATCATGGCTTTAATTAGGCGCCGTCTTGTCGGAATGATCTCACTGCTGCGGCGCAGTTGGCCAGAAGCCTGCCCGCCAGATCTTGACTGGGCCAGGAACCCAGGCCGCAGTCGGGACCTGTCGCCCTCAGCCTATCACCAAATTGAGCATAGGCTTTGTCCAGCCTTTTCCTCATGACCTGGGGCGATTCCAATTCCAGTATCTCCCTTTCCAGCCTTGGCATGTCCTGCCAGAGATTGATGCCGAGCTGTTCGTTCAAGCGGGCGGACATGGACAAAATATCAGTGCGTGCAATCCCTGCGCGAAGATAACTGTCCGTCTCCTCCAGGACACTCTTGTCTATCAATTGCAGATAGTCAGGATGCGCCGCCGACTCAATGCCCACGATGCTTATGCCGGGAACGCGAGCACAGGCCTCGGCATAAAGGGGCGAATGCAAATGCACTTCACATTCCATGCCCAGACAGGGCGCGCTCGCGATCTGTAGGGCATCAAGGATCTCATCCTCCGAAAAAACAATGTTGGAGTTCAAACCAAGGCTCGGCTCATCCAAAGATGCCACAGACATCTTTCCTTCCTCCAATGCCGCGCTAAAGAACCTGGCCACGCTCTTCGCCAGGGTTTTGAGAATATCCGGATAATGCGTGGCCCCGAAAGCGGAGATATAAAGCTCCACCGGCCCGGTGACGCAGACGCGCATATCCTCGCCCGCCGGCACTGCCTCCAACTCCATGATCCTGGCATGCTCTTTCTTGATCAGGTAGGGGCTCTTTGCTTTGGCCGGGTCCTCTATCTCATCCATGAACATGCGGATCATATCTCGAAACTGTGGATAGGTGGGAACCTCTACGCCGGCACAGCTCTTTTGCGCTAGAACATCGCGCACCAGATCTAGATACTGATCGCGAGAGAGGTTTTGCAGCCGGATCCCTTTGGGCAGGGGAAAGCTGCCTATATCATCGAAGAATATGCCCTCAATTTGCCGCGACATCTTTGACATCTGTTGCCACCCCTAGAGAAAACGCCTCAGGTAATCCTTTAAAGAGGCGTACTGTCCATCCATCATCTCGAAATTCTCCTCCAGCTCATCCAGCCTTGCCATGGCCGCAGGCAAAGGCGGATTTATGCCGGTGGCTCGCACGATCTCTTCCGGGAACTTGGCCGGGTCGGCCGTCTCCAGGGAGACGCAGGGACTCCTGTCCCCGCACTCTTTCAAGTACTTCATGAGCCCGGCAAAGGCCACGGCTCCATGCGGCTCCAGAAGGACCTTGTACTGGCTGTATGCCTCTTTGATGGTCTGGCGGGTCTCTTCGTCTGTGATGGAGACTGCATAAATATCCTTTCGCATGGCTGCAAGATCCGGTTGCAGGCTTACCTGGCCTGTCTCATCCATCTGACCGCCGTAAAGGTTGAAGAGTCGAGCGAGATTACTGGGGTGGCCCACGTTCATGGCATTGGAGACGCAGTTCTTGCTGGGCCGGATGGGCTCGTAGATGCCAGTATTCATGAAGCGGGGGAACTCATCGTTCTCATTTGTCGCCACCACGAACTTTTTCACAGGAAGGCCCATCTTCTTGGCCAGAAGTCCGCCCATGAGGTCTCCGAAGTTACCGCTGGGCACCGAGAAGACGATCTCCTCGCCCCGTTGGGCGACGCGCGAGTGAGCATAGAAGTAATAGACGGCCTGAGGTAGCAGTCTGCCGATGTTGATGGAATTGGCCGAGGAGAGATTAAGAGCAGACAGATCGGCATCGGCAAAGGCCTGCTTGACCAGGGCCTGGCAGTCATCAAACTTACCATTTACGGCGAGCGGGAAGATATTTTTGCCCAAGGTGGTCATCTGGCGGCGCTGCCTCTCTGTTACCTCCTTCTCCGGGAATAATACAACTACCAATACGTTATCCAGACCATAGAAGGCATGAGCCACAGCAGAGCCCGTATCTCCCGAGGTGGCGGTGAGGATGAGTATGCTTCTGCCTTCCTGCTTTAAGAAGTACTGGATCAACCGGCCCATGGCCCTGGCGGCATAGTCCTTGAAAGAGCAGGTGGGGCCGCGATCCAGCCGCATTACATACTTTTCGTCATAGACCCGTTCCACAGGAACATCGTAATTGTAGGCGTCTTCCAGCATTGCCCGTAGGTCGGAGTCGGAGACCAGATCGCCCAAATAAGGCTTGATGACCTCGTAGGCGATTTCTGGATAGCTCATCTTGGAAAATTGCTCTATCCTAATTTTGGGAATCTGCTCAGGCATGTAGAGCCCCTTGTCCGGGGCCTGGCCCATCAAGAGCGCTGCTCGAAAGTCTACGCGCTCGGTTTGGCCGTTGGTGCTGAAGAATTTGATCAGAGACATGGTCGGAAGAAATAGGGTGAAGCTGATCTTTAAGGCTTTTCCATGCCAAGACCGAAATCCTTATATTCGATTATTGTCTAAGATGAGTTCGTCTAATATCGAAATAAATTAGACTGCATAGTAAACCAAGATTCCCATTAATCGGGAGGAAACCTTGTTCAGATTCGAAGCAGACTACTTGTTTGAAGATGCCGCAGGCATCTGCACAGGCATGAGACCGGCGAATTGGGATCTGCCCCAGGGCCCGGAACCCGGACCCCAGTGGCCCAAGAAGAGAAGACCGCAAATCCTTTAAAGCTAAATTGGGCCGACAGGTGGCCTTCGCGGCCCCTGGCCCAAAGACGATTAAGAAAGACCAATCTTTTTTAGCGCTCATTTTCAGCGATTTACCCATTCTCTTGCGCAAAGCTTTTTTTTCCAATCTGATTTCTTATGGATCTTAGTTCCTTCAAAGCAATTTCAGGCGGCGGTGAGGGAATATTTAAGTATTAGTTGTCAGGTAAGTTGGACACAAATGATGGTCGTATCGCCCCGATATAGTGATAAATATAACTAGGAGGAAATGAGATGGCGTTCTACACGTTGGGCCTCACTTTTAATCTTGTGATATTCCTGACAGTTATTGTACTGGCTGTTTGGATATATGGTATATATTTCAACTTTAAGAAATGGGGCCTCGGATCCACCGGCTACCACGACCAGTTGCGCAATAGCTTCTGGCTCTTCCTTGCCACCTGGATTCACGAGGCATTTAAGGATGGATTATGGGTATTTTTGAGGACTGTTGTGCTTGATGTCCTTCTTCTGCGAAGGACCCTTGCTAGAAGCCCGGTGCGATGGGTTATGCACATGTCCATGTTCTATGGATTTTTGATGCTGGCGGCTTTTTCGGGATTTGCGCTATTCCTGGATATAATAGAGCATTTCGACCTGGCAGGTCTCGCCCCTCAAGCGGAAATGGTTAAAGAGCTGCTGGCTTTGCCCTTCGATATCTTCGGCTACCTGCTTCTCATCGGAGCCACCATTGCCGTATCCAGAAGAATCCTGCTTAAGTTCGTCCGGGATAACACCAGCGCCTATGACGCATTCTTGATTGGCGCCGTGTTCCTCATCACCATTACCGGATTTTATGCAGAGTGGATGCGCGGCAATTCCTTCCTCATCGGGAATGCCTTTGAATATCCCATCTATGCACCCCACTTCGCAATGATTCACACCGTCCTGGCAATTGGTCTGTTCGCCTTGATCTTGCCATGGAGCAAATACATCCACGTCATAGCGACACCCATGACCCTTCTGGCCAACAGAGGAGGAGAATAAAAATGGCTGATCAAAAAGGCTCCAAGCCCTTGATGACGGGCTACATGATGTCCACCCAGCTCATGGAAGTAGACGGCTGCAACAGATGTCAGGAGTGTATGAAGTGGTGCCCGACCTTCGCGGTGAGACCGGACCGGCCAGGCATTACTCCCATGTATAAGAACGCAAGGTGGAGAGAGCTCATGGCCAAGAGCGAGAGCCTGCGCGCCAAGATCTTCGGCCCCAAGCCCCTCACCGATGATGAGATGAAGGTCTTCACCGAAGATACATACAGCTGCACCACCTGCGGCGTCTGCGGCACGGTCTGTGAGGCAGGAATCAAGACCGTTGAGCTGTGGGAGGCCATGCGGCCTAACCTGGTAAAGCGTGGCGACGGACCTGTGGGAAAGCAGCCCTTCTTCCCCAAGCTAATCAAGGGAGATAGAAATCCCTACATGGCCAAGCAAGAAGAACGACTGTGCTGGATACCCAAGGATGCCAAGGTGCAGGAGTCAGGAGAGCTCGTCTACTTCGCAGGATGCACTGCCGCATACAGGCAGCAGGCCCTGGGAGTGGCTACCGTCAGGATCCTGAATAAATTGAACGTGGACTTCGCTATGCTTGGCAAGGACGAATGGTGCTGTGCTTCAGCTCTGATCAGGACCGGCCAGCGCGAGGTCATGGCCGAGCATGCCGTGCATAACATCGATGCTCTCAAAGACGCAGGAGCAAAGAACGTGCTCTTTGCCTGCGCCGGATGTCTCCGGAATGCCGCCATCGATTGGCCCATGTGGTACGAGGGCTACATCCCCTACGAGACCATGCCCCTCTCCGTATTCCTGAGGGACAAGATAAGGAATGGCGAGGTTGAGTACAAGATACCTCTGAATTACAGGTTCACTTACCACGACCCCTGCCACAACGGCAGGCATCTCATGCACTCCAAGGGAAAAGATTGGGCCTTTGAGGCACCCAGAGATGTCGTCCAGTCCATCCCCGGCGTCAAGTTCCAGGAGATGGTAAGAAACCGGGCTTTGCAGAGGTGCTGTGGAGCAGGCGGCGGTGTGAAGGCCGGTATTCCCGACCTGGCCATGGACTGCGCAATGGCCCGAGTTCAGGATGCAACGGATATTCAGGCAGAGGTAATCTGTTCCACCTGTCCGTTCTGCAGGCTGAACCTGATCGACGGAAGAAACACCGCAAAGTCCCCCATTAAGATGGTGGATATTGTTGAGATGATGGCCGCCTCCATGGGCTTGGACACGACCATACCCGAAAATCCGTACACCAAGTTCCAGTCCCAGGATGTCCTGGTCTGCACACCAACCGAGTGCAAGCTCGATACGGTGGAGCGCAAGGAACCCGGCAAGGATCTGGTGGGCGAAGCTCACTAAAAAGGATGCCCGCTGCGGCGGCCATTCTTTTTAATATTTTATTTTAAAGATTTATACAGCTCCGATACTTTTATCATTTCTCCCGTCTGGCATTGGGCAAGATGCCCCCGGAGACGCGCCCGTTCAGGAACAGCAATCTGTTCTCCAACCACTATCTGGAAAGCCTGGTTAAAGACAATCCCGAGTGGCGAGAAGCAGAGCCCGAAGAGGCCTTTGCCCGGATCAAGGAGCTTTACGAGCGAAAGGCGCGCGTCCTGGAAAACTACAACGAATCCCAGTTAGAGGAAAACTTCATCCGCCCGGTGCTGCGCATCCTGGGGCACTACTTCGGCGTGCAGGGCAAAGTGCTGGGAAAGGACCGGACGCCGGACTACGCCTTCTATCCCGATGAGCCGAGCCGGGAGGAAGCAGAGGCCCATCCTGCAGATGATTACTACCGGCGCGCTGTGGCGGTGGGCGATGCCAAGTCCTGGAAGATCTCTCTGGACAAGAGCCGCAAGGGCCTGGGGATCTTCGAGATGCAAAACCCCAGCTTCCAGATCGATGTTTACCTGCGGGACACTCCGCCCAAGTGGGCGATTTTGACATCGGGCCGGCTCTGGCGGCTCTACCACGAGACGACGAGCTACAAGCTGGACTACTACTACGAGGTGGATCTGCCCGCCCTGCTGGCCGCGGGAGATATCGAGAATTTCAAGTATTTCTATCTCTTTTTCCGGCGGGAGGCCTTCGGGCAGACGGTGGACGGCGGCTGCTTCCTCGACCGGGTGAGGGAGGAAAGCGTGGCCTATGCCCAGGAGATTGGTGAAGACCTGAAGGAGAACGTCTACCGGGCCATGAAGATCCTGGCGCAGGGCTTCCTGGCCGAGGCCCTCTCCGGCGCACCGGCACCCAGCCAGGAGGATGTGGGCCGGGTGCAGGAGAACAGCATGCGGCTTCTCTACCGGATGCTTTTCATATTCTATGCAGAGAGCCGCAGCCTGCTGGACACCAATAACAAGTACTACTACGAGCTTTCCTTACAAAAGCTGAAGTCGGACGTGGCAGCGCGGCTGGACAAGGGCGAGCCGCTGCTTTCCGTGCGGTACTCTTATTGGGAGAGCCTGAAAAACCTCTTCAGCCTCATCAATGACGGCAGTGAGTCGCGCCGCATAGCCAGAGAGGAGTTTTACATCCCGGCCTACAACGGCGGGCTTTTCGACCCGGCCAAGAATGCATTCCTGGAGAGTGCAAGATTAGGCGACTCTTTTCTGGCAAAGGCCATCGACCTGCTAGCGCGTTCGGGCCAGGCCCCTAAAAAAGGATTTGTGGACTACTCTTCTCTGGAGATCCGCCACCTGGGTTCGATCTACGAGGGATTGCTGGAGTACCGGCTGCGGGTAGCTGAGCAGCAGATGGCTGCGGTCAAGGAGAAAGGCAAAGAGCTGTGGCTGCCCGCAGGCGACGCGGGCAAGCGCAAGATCCTGGATCGCGCAGAGGTGGGCGAGATCTATCTGGCCACGGACAAGGGCGAGAGGAAAGCCACCGGCTCCTACTACACCCCGGACTACATTGTCAAGTACATCGTCAAGAACACCATCGAGCCCGTGATTGAGAAGAAGAAGTTGGAGTGGCTGGGCACCAGCCGACCCTTTGCTGATCATATTCTTTCCATCAAGGTGCTCGATCCGGCCATGGGCAGCGGCCACTTCCTGGTGGAGGCGACGGACCAGTTGGCCCGCTGGCTGGTACAGGCCTGGGCCACGGCCCGACCAGAGGAGTCCGACTCAAAGGAGATAGCCGAGCAGGATGTGCACTGGGCGCGCCGCGAGGTGGTCAGAAACTGCATCTATGGCGTGGACCTCAACCCCATGGCGGTGGAGCTGGCCAAATTATCGCTGTGGCTGACCACGGTGGCCTCCAACAAGCCCCTGAGCTTTTTGGACCATCACCTGCGGTGCGGAAACTCGCTCATCGGGGCGGAGCTGGACCGGCTCACGGTGCTACCGGGCGGAGAGAAGGAGCAGACGCCGCTCTGGAGCTTTGGCCTCAAGAGCCACACGGACGGCCTCTTAAAAAAGTACAGCCTCATGGCGGCGCTGCCCGATGACAACCTGCAAATGGTCAAGTGGAAAGAGGATCAGTTCCGCCAGATCAAGGAATCGGAGCTATCCCGCAGGCTCTACGAGCTTTCCAACGTCTGGCTGTCCACCTTTTTTGGAAACAAAGTGAACGATGACGATTACTACGAGCTGCAAAACCATCTTCACCCGGAGAAGTTCCCGGACTGGACGGGCCTGCGGGAGCAGGAGTGGTTCAGAAGGGCGCAGGCGCTGGCGGGGGAGAAGCGGTTCTTTCACTGGGAGCTGGAGTTTCCGGAGGCGTTCCAGGGGGAGAACCGGGGATTCGATGTGGTGGTGGGCAATCCTCCATATGTGAGGCAAGAGGCGTTTATTGAAATACAAGATTATATCCGCCAAGCTTACGAAACATATAGTTCGAGAGCCGATATTTATGTTTACTTTTTCGAAAAAGGATTGTCACTAATCCCAGGCTCAGGCAATTCTCGTTTGGGATTTATCGTATCAAATAAATTTATGCGTGCGAATTATGGTCACAATTTGCGCAGGTATTTGCTAAATAATGGCCATATTGAGCAAATAGTAGACTTTGGTGACCTTGATATATTTAATGGGTTGACCGTCTACCCAAGCATACTATTATTACGAAAAAGAAAATCAAATGAATTTAGCTCAACGGAAGAGCAAATCTTAGTCTGCAAACCAAGCGAAATAAATCCCGATAGAATGGAACTAGATATAAAAAACCTATTATATCCTATTTCGGTTGGATGTCTGAATGAAGATGTTTGGAATTTGGAATCCAATACTATTTCTGATTTAATTGCAAAAATAAAATCGTTTAGCCAAAGCATAAAAGAATACTGTGGGGAACCAACTCGTGGAATTCTAACTGGACTAAATGATGTATTCCTCGTTAGTGAAGCAAAAAAGCAAGAAATAATACAACTACATCCCTCTGATTCTGTATTATTTAAGCCATATATTAGGGGTCTCGAAGTTAAGAGATGGACGCCCCTCGATCCCAAAGAATATATAATTTTCACCCAAGGAATCGACATCGAGGAATATCCCGCAATCAAAGAATATCTCTCCTATTTTTTGGAAATTCTTGAGGCTAGATCTGCAGTGAGAACTATCGGCAACAAATGGTTTGAGTTGCACCAAATTGCTGGATATGCGCAACAGTTATCTCCGAAAATTGTTTATCCGAGTGTTTCTTCTGATTGTCGGTTTACATTAAACTCTGATGGGACCATCGTTGATAAAACGTGCTATTTCCTTTCTTCTGATAGCAAATATCTCCTCTCAATTTTGAATTCGGGACTAATGTTTTTCATTTTTAGGCAGCTTGGGACAGAGCGACGAGGAGGTTATTTTGAATTTCTTGGACAATCGATCACTCAGTTACCCATCCGCCGCATCTCCTTCACCACCCTCGCGCCCGAGCGCGCCCGCCTGGGGGCACAGCTGCAGCAGCTCTACGCCGAGGACAAATTCATGGAAATCGGGCCCCTGGTGGACGCCTGCCTGCCCAAAGACGGGGAAGGCAATTTTATCGCCGACCAGGAGCGATCGGACGTGGTGCACGACCTGCTGGCCTTCCTGGCAGAAAGAATGCTGGAGATGAACAAGCAGAAACAGCAGGAGATCAAAGGCTTCCTGGGCTGGCTGGAGAGCTACCTGGGCGCAAAGGTGGAGGACCTCACGCCCAAGACCAAATTGCAAAGCTACTACGAGCATGATTACGATGGCTTTTTGGCGGTGCTAAAAAGGAACAGCAAGAAGCTGGCAGTCGATCCGGCCAGACGGGAACCCGCACAGGCGCTGCGGGCCGAATTCGATGGGTCGATGGGCAAACTGCTGCCCTTGAGGGAGCGGATCAGGAAGACGGACGAGCTGATCGATGCGACGGTGTACAGGCTGTACGGGCTCACGGAAGAGGAGATCGGGATTGTGGAAGGGAAAGTGTAATAATAATATTTCGCGATTCATCGCCGTAATTCTTCGATTGCAGTAAAGAAATGGGCTATGAACCATTTTTTGCTCCATTTATCTTGGAAATGGCGCAAAAAAATGGATCAAACCGTTATTGTCGCCGATTGACAGCACCTGAGCATATCCAAACGGCGCCTCTGCCTGCTCCTTGGAGAAATACCTGCCCTTCAGTTCGTAATTCCGCCATTAGCCGTTTGACTTGATTACGATCCATTCGAGTCATTTGGCGTATTTCTGAATTGGTCAGACCATTCTCCTTATCATTACATCTCTTTTTTAAGATGTCCAATACGCTTATCTTCGCTACATCCCAATTCGATACGCGAGGAGCTTTTGGATTTGTATATTGCAGAAAGTTTGCGGTGAACTTCAGGATGCAACACCCAATAAGTCCCGCGCCCCGTGCCCCCTCGCTGAAGATAGCCGAGGTCTTTTTCCATCTTGCTAAGAATCTCGCGAGCTTCGGCTTCATTACGTTGGCATATACGCGTAGCTCCTTGGCAAAGGCCTGCCTAAAGACGAGGCGGGCTACTTCATCGCAAGCCAGGAACGTTCAGATGTAGTGCACGACCTGCTGGCCTTCCTGGCGGAGAGAGTGCAGGAGATGAACAAAGAGAAGCAGAAGGAGATCAAAGGCTCCCTGGGCTGGCTGGAGAGCTTCGTCGGGGCCAAAGTGGAGGACCTCACGCCCAAGACAAAATTGCAGAGCTACTACGAGCACGATTACGATGGGCTAATGGCGGTGCTCAAGAAGAATAGCAAGAAGCTGGACAATCGATCCGGCCAGACGGGAGCCCGAGCCCCGGCCGAGTTCGAGGAGTCGATCGGCAAACTGGGGCCTCTGCGGGAGAAAATCGAGAGAATGAATAGGCTGATCGACGCGACGGTTTACAGGCTCTACACATTACTGACTCCCTAATTCTGCATGTCTTCAGCATTAGAAAAAGCTAATTCTCATTGAGAGGAACAGATACTGCAATATGTTCTCCGAATATATGGATGTGGCCTTGAAAAAAGCCCAGTACAAAATTATTGATGATGAATATCCCTACTTTGCCGAGGTACCCGAACTTGACGGAGTATGGGCCACTGGAAAAACCATCGAAGACTGCAGAAATGAACTCATCGAAGTAATCGAAGAGTGGGTTGTAGCGAGGCTGCAAAAGGGACTATCCATTCCAGCCCTTAGCGGCCAGACCATTGGAAATCCATCACGTGAGACGGTAGCAGTTGTCTAGATTGACTCCTGTTTCTCGACAAGAGTTGATCAGACGTTTGAGAGAACTGGGATTCGTTGGGCCAGTACCTGGAAGAAAGCGCTATTTATCTTAGGATGTGAAAAATTGAATTCAATTTACCCACATGAAACCGCGGAGAGCCATTTTATTGCTCTGAATGGCGTTATTGGGGATTGGAAAAAGAGAAATATGCATGTAAGTTGCATATAAACGACAATAGCTAACTGGTCGTGGGCGGCTTATATGGATACTTGATTTCATTCGCCTTTTCGCTTACAAGCGGCTTTTCTTTTGATTTATCTTTAAGAGGCTCTCCCCCTTTATGAGATGGAGATGGAGCCGGAGCCCATGCCGCGCAATTGTCATAAGGATTAGAACAATCAGAACCGTATTTGGATGTACATTCGCTGGTATAGTCATGGCATACATTACACCTTAAACCAGAATAAGACCAGCAACATCCTACATTATCGATATTGCCACAGCAATTTGTAACAAATCGGTTGCAGCAACTCACACTTCCATCTTTGCAGGAATCAATCACAAGACCGACCCGGCCAAATTTTTCTGGAATTGCAGCATCCGACGTCTCCGTCTGAATGAGATCGCTCGACCAATTGGACTCAAATGCATAATTATCGAGGATCTTCGCCGTGTATATCAGGGTTTTATTTGCCATATCGTAGTTGGGCGAGGTCAGCTCCACTATGATCATATTGCTATCATCCTCTCCCTCTTTGAGCCAAATAGCAGCATTGGGTGGGTTGCTTTTATCAAAACAGAATCCGCTGAGAAACTTATCCATCGGCGCGAACCCAGCCATTCTTGCAGGACGGTCTGAGAAGTATATGGTATACGGCACAACATCGACGATGGTCAACGTATAGTTGCCGTAATTGTCCTTAACGAAATTGCCGCTAGTCCCCTCCTGGAGGAAAGTGTATGTTATCTTACTCGTGTCCGTTCCTGTCACATTTGTCGAATTCGAATCGCATCCGACACACTCGGTGGTGTTATTTCCTGCCGGTTCAGCACAAGATGCCATTCCTGCCAGGGCCATGAAAAGAAGTATCATAGTTACAATTTTACTCATCAATTTAATCCCTCATATCTTCTAACCCTCTGAAAATTGATCGAACTTTATTGATAATGATATAAAAACATTTGCAAATGCTATTTCGATTTAACTATTTTTTAAAAAATATTTTCAAAACAGGAGGTTTTGTGATTACGCCAAATCGAGCGAAGAGCTTATCCGGAGGTTGGCCCTTGGTTTCGAGAGCACCGTCATCGATATCGGTTCGGGCACTGGTGCCAATCAAGATTTAGAATTTTGGATCTACTTAATGGAGGGCAAATAAAAACTCATCCAAACACTTCGTCAAAAGTGCGATATCTGCCCTTCGCCCTTTCGCTTAATGCTTCTTTGAGCAAATCCTCTTCATCCTGGTTAAGAACTTCCTCGATATTTAATATCTTAACGGTTATCAAGTCTGAATCTATCTTTGACGAGTCCAGAACTCGAAGATTCCTCCCTTCATAAATAGCCTCGACGACATCCATCGGAATCACTTCAACTTGTAGTCTTAAGTTTATAAAAATATCTATCACAATCTATTCAGAAAGTAGCATTTAAATACTTCGATACAGAACTGCGCATTCGAGATACAGATCCAGAGGCCATCCCCGCGCCCGAGGGTGCCCGCCCAGGTCCGCCAGCAGCAATTTTGGCGGGTCCAAGCTTGAAGCTATCTCAGGCACTTGCCGGTAAACGCCTTTGGCAGGAGATCGGCAACCGTGGCAGTCACAGCATCACCATTTGCATTTGCCATGATGACAACAATATCCCCACCGAACTCAATCAGGCTCTGCCGGCATATGCCGCAGGGAGATACAGGCTCATCAGCATTTCCAACTATCGCAATCGCCTCAAATTCACGCTCTCCAGAAGCGATGGCTCTTGCCAGGGCCGCCCTCTCCGCACAGATGCCCGCCCCGGAAGCGGCATTCTCAATGTTGCCGGCCGAGTAGATTTTGCCGCTCCGGGAGAGAAGCGCCGCGCCTACCAAAAATCCGGAGTAAGGGGCATAGGCATCTTTCGCTGCCTCTTTAGCCTCCAGGATGAGATGATCATACCCTCCCGTGTAAGGACGGGGGCCGGAGCGCAGTGCTCCGATGTACATGCACTCCTGGGGTGGAATAGTGGGGATGGCGTTTTGCACCTCGCTAATGGGCACAGGTGCGTCTCTTATGATCACGGCCGGAATTCCTTCGTCTCCTTCACCCATTACTATCTGAGCGGCAGAGACCAAATTGTCTGCCACTGCCTTGCGGGTGATCTTGAGTTCCCGGCCGAAGAGGTCCTTTTGGCCGCGCGCGTCCTCGACAGGCTCCAGTCCCACACAGGCCAGGGCCACGCCTACGCAGCCCAGTCGCAGGGGGTGAGTCCGGCTGTCGCCGATGATAACCGCAATCCTTCTGCCTTTCGCCATCTGCTCTCTAATCTCGATTGCCGATTTTTGTGCATCGGCCGGAAATAGAACCACGTGACCAGGAGGGGCATTGGAGCTATCGATGCCGGCGTTGGGATAAAGAAACCCATCCCGCAGCGTCAGCACCACGCCTGGGATGCCCCCCATTATCTCATCTGATTCTTGCAGGATCAGTTCCATCTCGCGCGGATCTTTGCTGTACTTGGCAGCCATGGAGAGGGCGAGAGGTCCGGGAGTGACACTATGCAGAGCCACAACCCGCCCTTCTGCTGTTGCGAGCGTGCTCTCCGAGATGACCAGAATGTCGCCGTCCTGTAAAACCAGGCCCGATACGGACATGGCCTTCTCCAGGGATGCTGCCAGGTCATCGCCCGGTTTTATGAGATCCGTCTTTATGCCTAAAACCTGCAATACACTCACCCGTAACGCTCTGGGCTTTCTATCATTTTAGTAGCCTCATCTATCCTCTCGGCCAGGCGCATGAGCCGGAAGGGCTGGCCGTTCAAGTTCTTTACCAGGCCCGCTATCTGGTTGGAGGTGCCGAATATTAAAACCTCTTCCGGTCGGGGATCACAGCGAAGTGCTAGCTTTGGAATGGCGGCGTCTCCGCCCCGGGCCAGCATCTCCTGCTTTATTATTATGGCCTCCATGCTGCTAAGGCCGCGCACGGCCAGGATGCGAAAAGAGCTTTTCTTGCAGAGCGTGCTTAGTCCCCGTTCATCTACCTCTGTCCGGCGCAATGTTTCCGCTAGATCCTCTCCCTGGCCCAAATAGCCCAGCACCTCCACCTCCATCTCCTCGTCTAATGACACTGCCGGACGGCCTCGAATGGCCTTGGCCATGGCTACGGTATCCAGGCTGGCAGCGATATCATGGGTCCTGACGATATGCGCCCCCAGATAAACTGCTATGGCAGTGGCCGCCAGCGTTCCCGCCAGCCTCTGGAAGGGATCGGGCTTATGCAGGCGATCCCCGATGAAGGACTTGCGGGAAATAGCCGCGACCACCGGCCGCTCTAAAGCACGCAGACGGAGCAATCCGTCCAAAATGGCCAGATCGTGGGCAGGAGTCTTTTCCGGTATCCATTTGCCGATGCCCGGATCAACCGAGATCTTAGCCGGGCATACGCCAGCCAGGGTCGCGCCCCTCACTCTTTCTCCCAGCAAGGCAATTATCTCGTTTATTTGGAGCAGGTCGCCCGCTCTCTGCCGGGAAGCCATGATGATCAGGGACGCGTCGTACTCGGCCACACGGGCAGCCATATTGGGGTCAGACAGTCCGGAGACATCATTTATGCAGGCGGCTCCCCGCGAGAGGGCATCGCTTGCAATGCTGGACCGCTTTGTATCAATGGAGACGGTTATATCCAGGTTGTCCAAAATATCCTTGAGAGCGGGAAAGAGCCTTTCTCGTTCCACTGCCTCACTTATGAGTGGAGAGCCCGGCGCCGTGGAGACGCCGCCCAGATCTATCATATCCGCGCCCTGCTCTTGCATAGCTGCCGCTAGGGAGAGAGCCTCATGAGGGCCGGCCACTGAGCCCTGGTAGAAGGACTCACGGCTTAGATTGATTATGCCCATCAGCCGCACGGGATGGCTGTCTCCGACCAAAACGCGACCCAAAATGCCTTCTATCAATCCCAACACCTCATATCTTGCAGCACTACTCCGACAGCCGCAGCAGGATGCCTGTCCTTCTCGCCCTCTCAATAGCACGATCCAGCATTATCAGCCCCAGAACCAGGTAGAAAACGGCCAGAAATGCACCAATGGCCAGATGATGGGGCCCTGGAATAAATATTGACCTGTAGTATTCTAAAAAGTAGGTCAGGGGAATGATTCTGGCAATCGTCTGCAGCAAGGGAGGCAGCACCTCTACGGGATAGTAAATTCCACTCACGAGCAGGATCATACCGCTCAGGCTCCAGGCGGCAACATCCGCCTTCTGGCCGAAGGTGAGAATGGATATGCACACCGTGATGCCGATGACCGTGGCCGTAGCGAAAACACCCGCCAGAAATATAAGCACCGGTAGAAGGCCGCCCTCCTGGAAATCAAAGCCAAAGAGGTAGCGGCTTACTACCGCCAGAATGAAGAAGACCACACTGCCCCGCAGTATGCCGAAGAGTGCTGCTCCAAAGACCAGATGGTAGCTACGAATCGGCGCGATGAAAGTGTTCTTGATGCTCTTGGACCACATGTCGAATAAGAGGACGTAAGCTACATCGATCTGGGCCACCTGCAAAATGGTAAGAGCAATAGCGCCCACCAGGAGAAAGGAGACCATCGAGCCCTCCACCTGCAAGAACCGCGTGAGCAGCCCAATGGATAGCAGGCTGATCATGGGCCAGAAGAATAGCTCGAATAAGGTGAAGATGTTCCTCTTGGAGATGATCCAGTTCTTATAGGCGCTAGCCAGGTACTTGTTCAATTCACCTTGCCAGTTCAAGGAATACATCCTCCAAATCGGGCTCTTTTATGGTTATGTCCAGGATTCTGGCATGGCAAAAGAGCTTGACTATCCTGTCCAGAACGTCCTCGCTTCTGTCGATCACAATCTCCAAGCGGCCATTCTCCGCTCTTATGCCTAAAACGCCCGGCAGGCGTTCCAGGGCCGCGATATCTACCGGCCCTTCGTAAGAGACCACCACTTTTTCCCCCAGCCCCAGATGCTTCTTTAAATTGCGGGGCGTATCCAGAGCCACAATCTGACCCTTGCGCAAAAAGGCAATCCGATCACAGAGCATCTCCGCCTCAGGCATGTAGTGAGTGGATAATACCACGGATATGTTCTGTTCCTGGTGAATTCTCTTTATCAGCAGGCGGGTTTTTATGGATATATCAGGATCAAGGCCCGTGGTGGGCTCGTCCAGGAACAGAAGACGAGGGTGGTTGAGCATGGCTTTGGCCAGAGAGAGACGCTGCTTTAGGCCTGTGGAGAGGTTCTCGAACTTCATATCCCGAAACTCAGAAAGCTCAAAGGCATCGATCTGATCTTCCACCGTCCGGGAGAGAGCGGAGCCATAAAGGCCGTAGAGCATGCCGTAGTGGCGCAGGTTCTCTTTCACGGTCAGGCTCCAGGGAAAATTGGGCTTGGCAGTGCTGATGTTTATGACTTTGCGGATCTCGTTGCTGTCGCGACGTGCATCCATTCCCAGGATGAAAAGACTGCCCCGCTCCGGGTAGATAAGAGTGGAGAAGATGGAGATGAGAGTGGTCTTGCCTGAGCCGTTGGGGCCGAGCAGACCGAAGATCTCTCCCGCCTCGATATCCAGGGATATGTTCTGAAGAACTGTAGTACTACTCCCCAAGAGGCTCTTATATATCTTGCAAATTCCCTTAGCTTCAACCGGTTTTTCTTTCATGTACCGCTCTTGTTTTATCTCACACTGCCGACACTTCTGTCACTACATTTGCCGTCGTCTTCTCTTGCGACGAAAGAGTTGATCCCCTCTTTTCCATATCAGAAAAGCTGCGAGACCTATTATTGCCAGGCCTCCCAAGACCGGCCCTGCATAATTTCCTAAAACCCCGGCGCGCGAGAGAGTGATTTGCAGTGGGACAATTATGCTTTTCTCTTGGCAATCAATCTCACAGCCCAGCTGGTAATCCTGCAGGCCGGCATTTCCATCTACGCCTACCGTGAATGAGATTACAGCCAACGATCCGGGGGCCAGGTCTCCAAGCATTGTATCCGGGCCCTCTGTGTAGAAGGGAGGGGCAGCCAGGAGCTTGGCAGAGCAATTATGAAGCATTGTGGCGCCATCATTGCTGATCGCCATCCTCAAGATTTCACTTCCACCCGCATAAAGCTCGGAATTAATACCTGAAATATGCAAAGTATCATTATTTCTTGCCACAAATACCATACACGTGAGGTTTTGCCTTTCCGCTTCATAGAGGGGAAATACCTCGCTGCTCTTCACGCTCACATCCACCTGCCGCTCATAATCAACGCTTAAGGGAAGCCTATACCAGCCGCTTGCATTCTTCTGTGCAGTGATATTAAACTGCAACATTGCCGCGCCTCCCGCAGGAAGGATCTTGATATGCTGCGGCCCTGTTGTAACCTTTATGGGTCCTGCCTCCCAAAGATCCGTTCCGGCAAGGGCGGCATCGATGTTCAAAGCATCACTGCTCTGCATTTCCGCTCTCATCTCCAGCAATATGTCTTCATTTGAGCCGCTCTCGTTAATGGGCATCAGTTCTTTCAGCTCGCCTACATTGGCCAGGTTTATTCGCAGGATACTATCACCAGGGACCAGAGCCGGATTGGCCACACCGGCTGCAAGCTCTGGCCGGCCCAAGGATTTGTAGTGATCATCTGCAAAAAATATGAGATCTTCTGCCTGGACCGTACCGGCAAGAATAAGCAGAATGCTGATGACATGCAGGAGCTTCATCCTCTTTTAGGTTAATTTGCATCCATTAATTAAACCTATCTATCTGGAAAGCACGGTGCTCAGGAAAAAGGCTAAAGCTGCCGTGAGAATTATGGTCGCACCGGAGGGGACATCCAACTCATAAGATATCAAGAGCCCAATGGTTACAAAGACGGCGCCCAGTAATATGGAGCCGGCCATGATAGCGGGCAGTCCCAACATGTGCCGCCGGCTTATGGCGCCGGGAATGGTCAATAGCGCTATGACCATGATTATCCCCACGATCTTGATGAGAATGACCACGCTAAAGGCCACCATGACCAGGAGCAAGAGGCGAAGGCTTTGCACGGGCAGGCCGATAGCCTCTGCATAGATGGGATCGAAGCTCAGGAGAAGAAACTCTTTGTAGAGCAGAAAGACCAGAGCCAGGATGATTAATGTGAGTGCCGAAATAAGCAGAACATCGCTCCTCGTCACGGCTAAAATATTTCCGAACAGGTAGCCATAAAGGTCTCTGGCATAGCCCTGGGAAAGAGTGAGGAGCATTATTCCTAAAGCCATGCCGGTGGCCATGAAGACGCCAATGGCAGTATCCTCGGATATGCGTGCCCGGGAGCTGACCATGCCTATGCCGAGAGCAGTTATTACGGCCGATCCTATTCCGAAGGCCAGCGGATCGTAGCCCAGGAAGTAACCAAGACCAATGCCGCCAAAGGCGGCGTGAGCGATGCCGTCGCTGATGAATACTATTTTATTTAAAATTACATATATACCGATTACGCCGCAGAGCACCGAGGCGGCCAGGCCCGCGGCCAGGGCATTTCTCATGAAGTCGTACTGGAGAAAATCCAAATCAATCATGTTCCCTCAAGACCCGATGAGGTGTACCGTGCGCTATCATCTCCACCGGGCAGCCGTAGGCCTTCTCGATGTCCTCATTGCTTAGTTCCTTGGAGTCATGATAATAAAGCCGCTGGTTTAAGCAGGCAATCTTGCTCACGTATTTGGAGATGGCTGTAACATCATGGGAGACCAGCACAATGGCGATACCGTGATCGCGATTCAGGTGGTAGAGCAGATCGTAAAAATCCGTCTGCTGGGCGGAATCAACGCCTGCCGTGGGCTCATCCAGGAGTAGCAGCTTTGGATCGGAGACTAATGAGCGGGCTACAAAGACCCTCTGCTGCTCTCCTCCCGAGAGTGCACCAATCTCGCGCATAGCCCGGTCTTCCATTCCCACGGCCGCGAGTGCAAAACGTGCGGCTTGGCGATCAGGGGGGCCGTAGCGGTGCATGAGTCCGGTGCGGCTATATCTTCCCATGAGCACCACATCCAGCACATTAACCGGAAAGCTCTGGTCGAAGACTGTCTTCTGGGGCATGTAGCCAACGCGGCTACGCGCCTGTGCGGGAGGCAGCCCGAAGATGGCAATGCTGCCCCGATCGGGCTTGATCAAGCCCAGCATTACCTTAAGCAGAGTGGATTTGCCGCCGCCGTTGGGGCCGATGAGTCCCAGGAAGTCGCCCGCCATAAGATCCAGGCTTATGCTCTCCAGGACGGCGTGCTCTCCCCTGCAGACCCAAAGGTCGCGGATGGATATTACAATCTTGTCTTTCATTTTAGGCTCTGGGCAATCTCCCTGCTCGCATTTCTCATATTATCCAGATAATTTCCTGCCAGCGGATCGAGGGCCACGATGCGAGCGTTCATCTCCCGGGCGATCACTTCCGCAGATTTGGGGTTGAACTGCGGCTCTACAAAGATAGTAGTGATATTATTCTTTCGGGCCAGTTCGATCATCTCGCCCAGGTATTTGGGTCCGGGCTCTTTTTCGTTCTCCATGAGCGGCACCTGGTATAGGTCGTAGTCCCGGGCAAAGTAGGGCCAGGCAGGATGATGCACCATGAAGATCTTGCTCTTTTTGCCGGCAAAGGTCAGGTTCAGCTCTACGTCCAGAGCTTTAAGCTTGCTTAAATAATCGTCCCGGTTTTTGGTATAATAATCTTTGTTTGGCGAATCGACCTCGATCAAGCCGGTGCAGATGCTGTCCACTTGGACGGCAGCATTTCGTAAGGAGAGCCAGATGTGCGGATCTATCTCACCCGCGTTCTCTTGCAGTAGGGCTACGCCCTGAGAGGAGTCTACTACTACCATTCTCTTATTGGCCTCTAGCAGTTTGTCCATCCAGAACTCGAGACCTGCCCCGTTCATGACATATAGATCGGCTTTAGCCACTGCCATCATCAGAGACGGCGTGGGCTCGAAGGTATGAGGCTCGGCACCTGGCGGAACTACCACAGTGACCTCGACCTTCTCGCCGCCCACCGCCTTCACAAAGTCGCCCAGAGGAGGAATGGTAGCAGCCACCTTGATCATGCCGGAAGCATTGCCGGAGACGTTGCCTGAAGGGGCAGCGGCTGGAGCGCCAGATGGTGTTGCAAAATGGGATTCATTATGCGAAACGCAGCCGGAGAGGATGGTCGTTGCCAGCAGCAAAGCCAATATCAAAATATATTTATTAATATTTCGTATCATGCTACTACACCGTTTTGGTTTCTGTGGTCAACAGATTCTTGCCGATGTATTTGGAGCGCGTTTTGCCGCCCTCACGCCAGTAACCGTACCAGTAAGGGCCATGTGGACAGCCTTTGCAGTTCTTGCCACAGGAGACCTTTTCCAGGCGGTAGGTAGTTGACCCTGTCGTCTGCACATCTAATACCTCCCTGTCGCCCGGCAGCTCCTCGGCCAGGGGCGGCTTGCCTCTTTCTGAGATGAGGCGCTCGACGAGGTCCCTTATTTCGTAAAGCACGGAGATATTCTGATGTTCCAGTGAGTGGATGGTGGTTTTGGGTATCAAGAATGTCTCTTATGTAACTGCTATTTATAATCTTATTGCTTGATTACATAAGAATAAAAAGAAAAAGAATTAACTCCATCGACATCCTGAGGACTGCATTTGCCCGATGCAAGATACGATGAAGACTTCTATACCTTTCCATACAGAATCTGCGCCCCCGTTATATCACCATTTCCCAGCGTCCTCTGCGGTCCGTTGTAGAGATTCATAACCTGTTCGAGGTCCTTGGTTCGAGGATCGGTGGGCGGCAAACTCCCCCCGTAAGTTGAAGAGTAGATATCACCCATGCCGATGCAGTGGCCCAGTTCATGCAGGGCAACGCTTTGCAGATCAATCTTACTGGTGGTCTGGGCAGTAGTGAGGGTTGTGGTCCACTGATAATCGAGGTTGTACCAGGTATCGGATTCTATAAGGGAATAGTACCCACCTACCTTAACGCCACTAGTCCACCAGCGATTCAGCGCAATAAAGCTGTTCCCAAATTTCTTCCAGCCATTTACATTATAGCCGTCTCTCTTGGGCGCACTGGTAAATGGATTGTCCACCACCTTTGTGGAATCAATTTTCACTGTAGTTCCATCTGCAAAGATATTGCCGGCCACAGCATTATCCCAGGTATTGGCCGCCGCAGAGATAGCGCTTTGCGAGGATGCCGCCGTTAGCCCGGTGGGTGTACCGGTCGGATTTAAGTAGAGCTGCACCTTGGGATCCAACACGTTCCAGCGATATCCCGTAAGCTTATAAGATGAATAGGATCCGCCAGTCACGGCCGCTGCTGCTGTCTTGGATGAGGTCGTGGAGACCCTTGCCGCCCCTTTTGCATCAGTCAGACCTAAATTGAGGACGCTCACACCAAAGCTGCCTATGCCGCTTCCATCTCCCACCATTCTTAGGCCGGACATGCCCATCATCTGGTCCTCGCCGCCTTGGGAAACGGCATTAAAGGAGTCGGCGCTCAGAACGAGAATATCATCGATGGCAGCAGAACCGCGGGAAAAGGCACGATCTGACGCTGCGGATGCGAGATTGGCGTTCATACTGCCCTGGCCGGAAAAGCCGCCTTCCGCCAGCATTACATTCTCCTTACCCAGCGCTCCCGAGACCACTTTGCCTCCCTGGCCTTCCATATCTGTACTCTGGTAGGCAAAGGCGCCTTGCCCCTCACCCGCATAGAGGCTCTGTGAGCTGGACAGCACGCCATAGGCCACGCTCGCCTCTTGGCCGGCAGAGGCACCGTCCTGTATGCTCTGCAGATTGAGACTCAGGCTACCTGCTCCGGCCACATCCTGGTTGATACTGGCCGCCTTCCCCGAGGTAGAAGAGTATGTAGAGACACTAAGCGTTCCCTGGCTATCGACGTCACTGCTCAGAGCATAACTACTTCCAGATAGTGATTGCCTCAATCGGTTTTTTCCCCCTCCTTCTGCCTGTAGATGGGATGAGATTTTGCCGGAGTCCAGGTTTATGTCCTGTTTCAACCACGTTGATGTATCCAGATCATAGCTCTGTGAGGAAGAGGACGTTTCAGCACCATTTGATGAGGAGACGCTTACAGTAATTCCCATTGCAGTCGTTACTGCGATGCATATAGTTAAAAAGCATATAAATGCAAACCGTGCAATATTTATCGTAATAGAGAATCCCCCATATTAGATGTAATAAGTATTAGTGGTAATCAGTATTTGCTATATAACTCATCAGATGTTATAAGTATAAGAAGTTGTCGTGGCTACTCATAATTAAATATTATTTACTTTATTTTATAATCAATGATCTGAAAGACAGTTACTATTATCAAAAAGATTGATTGTCAATAGAGACTGTTATGAAAATGTGATTAAAAGGCTCTTCAACCGATTTATTAACAATGGATCGCTTAGCAAGCCAAAATGTATCTTGTGTGTTTGTGAAAAATTAGCGCAGATACCCGAAAAAAGATGCATTCGCGAAGCATTGCAGAAATAGAAAAAAAAGCAAAATATGGAAAACAAAGAAAAAGAGGCTGAGACCGAAGAACTCAGCCCTCTGTTCCAGAATCCACCTCTAATTCCAAAACCGGGTCCATGTTCATACCCGGTTCCGGCGCGCTCAGGTTCCAGGCGGGCGGCTCCCAGCCGTCGTATCTGAAAGTCTTGGCTGCGACGCCTGTTCGCGTGATTTCGATGTAGGCTGATGCATCCATGGTATCGTAGCCCGTGCCGTCTATGGCCGTGGCATCGATATGAACGGTGCTGGTGTAGCCTCCATCTCGCAAAGCTTTTGCTGTGTAGTCTATGGTCTCAGTCCGACCAGGCTTGATCTCAGGCAAGGCCCAGACCATCTGGCCGATGCTGTCGGTATTGGGGTTGATCGAGGCACCAAGCAAGGTCATGCCGCCTGGCAGCTGATCAGTCACCGTCACAGCTACGCTATCCTTCGCATTGTTCTCTACTACGATACGGTAGTGCACCTCGGTCGGATCGCTCTCATCCAGCCATGCCTTCTTTGAGACCAGAACTTCTGGCGGACAGCAGGTCTGCCAGCCGAACTCCAGGGAAGAGTAGTTTCCGGCACAGACGGATTTGTCACCTGTCACACCGCAGGCTACTACACGGTTGACTAAATTATTTCCCGGAGATCCTTCGGTCACGTTTAGAGTGAGTCCGATGGTTATCGTGTTGCCTATGCCCAGGTGAACCAGAGTCCAGTTGGCTTCATTAGCAGCGAGACTGGCGGGCCTCATGGTTGACTTTACGTACTGCGTGCCTGCCGGGAACATGTCCCTTACGTAGACGGGAGCCAGGGCACTGTTACCGTCATTGGTTATGGTTATGGTGTACTCGGCCTGGGTGGCATTCACTTTGTTGTACCACTCATTCTTGATTCGGCCTTCCTTGATAACCGTCAGGTGGGGTATGTCGTACTTCGAGGTGCCGGTCAGAAGGACATGCCTATTGATGTCATAGGTGCCCACATAGCGTTCCTCATTGTCCACCACGCTCGTGCCGTTCTCGCCATGCGATAGGACTCTGTAGTCTGCCGTGCCACTGAAGCTGGCCTCGGTCTTCATCTCGTTCAGGCCCGATGAAACCGTCTCTTTCTGCAGGTTGTCGAGATAAGAGTACTTCTCGCTGATCAGCGTTCCTGGAGATGTGCTATTGGCCAGGCAGCTCGAGGCCTTCAGTAGTCGGGATGGACCGGTGTCTGTAACGAGGTTCGCACCGCTCAGGCCGCCGCTCTTGGACCACATGCCTTCACTCCATTTCATGTCTTGATCGGCAATGAAGCTTGGCGAGTAACTATAGCCGGCGGGAGCATGGACCAGGCTGATATTCTTTGCCATGTAGCTGGTCGGGGTATCAATCAGCTCTTCGCTCTGGTAAGAGCCGGTGCCCGACTCATAGGTTCTCTGGCTGTCCTTGATCCTCTTGTCCACGGCAACGTAGCCGAAACCTGTTGTTGATTTGTTCGAGACTACGCTGGTGCCGTACTCATCCACCATCTCGTAGATCTTGAAGTTGCCCGCGTAGTCCTCCTGGGATTCGAAGACCGTCTTGACCTTGGGATGGGAATCAGGGGCCTGCTTCTTGAGGACGCCGATATGGCCCTGGCCGGAGAATTCCACCTCAGTTTTCATGGTCGAGCCGTTCTTGTCCAGCTCAATGGATCTCTCTTTATTGATACTGGTGGCAGAGGTGTATTCCTCAGTCATGGAGGCGCCGGTAACAGTGTTCCTGCCTTTGGATTTCTCGGTCCATTTAGTGGCATAACCGATAGATCGGCCCTGCGGCAAGGAGAAGGTGGTGGGCTTGTGGATTGCCGAAAGACTGGTTACCGTCTTGATGGACTTGTTCTCGGTGCGAATCCTGGTCAGCTCCTCGCTCTCATATGCGCCGCTGCCAAATTCACGTCTACTCAGCTCGGTCCCGGGATCGACAATGCCGGTAGTAGCGCAGCTCGATACAGTTTCTGTGAAATCGGCCTTGGCGTAGGCGCAATTGGTTACCGATTCAGGACCCTGGTGAGTGTCGTAGTCGTTATGCACGTTTACGAAGCCCTCACCCTGCACGTCCTGAGACATGTCGTAATTGATATCGACTACAGGGACGCGAACCACTATCTGCGCCTGGAAGCCCGGGCACGGGCCGGATTCAAGAATGGGTATAAACCAGGTTAGGCTAGAGGATGAAGCCGGTTCTGGATAGACTGAAACAAGTTCGACTCCTGCAGGTAGAATGTCCCACACAGTGACATTTTCCAGGGGATCATCTCCTTCATTGCAGACCTCTATGGTATAGTAGATATCTTCGCCCCGATGGACGGAAGCGTTGAGGGTGGTCTTATTTATCGTCAGACCCCCAAATCCCGGCAGAGGATTATCTTTAGAGTTACCGAACGTTACTGTTGCACTAGGAGCTCCTTCAATGAGGTGAATGATAGTACCATTAACATCTGGTCGTAGATCGTCGCTACCTGCGCCGATGCAATTGATGGAATTCAGAATCCAGCCTGATTGGTATTGCTCTACAATTTGGTAATCACCGGGCACTGGGAGGTTGTTGAAAGTGATGCTGTCTGACGCTCCTCCTGACCCATCATCGACCAGCTTGAACGAGCCCGTAGGATCAAGGCTGCTTAAGAAGGCGAATTCCTGGGTACTAAAGCCAGGATCACTCATGACATCCTTGATGACCGTGATTGATCCGACTCCCGGCAAGGGATTATCTTGAGAGTTACCGAATGTCACTGTTGCACTCTCACCTTCTTTCAGGTGGATGATAGTACCATTAAAATCTGGTCGTAGATCACTGCTATCTGCGCCGGTGCAATCGATGTAATTCAGATACCAGCCGGATTGGTATTGCTCTACGATTTGGTAATCACCTGGCACAAGGTTATTGAAAGTGGTGCTGTTTGGCTGTCCAACTTCTCCATTATCGACCAGAGTGAACGAGCCCAGTTTAACGCTGCTAAAGGTGAACGGCTGGGTACTGTAGTCCCCTTCAAGGGGCATGGCGTCCTTCGTGACCGTGATTGAGCCGCGCTTCGTGTTTGTGAAGGTAACGGTCACGGCCTCACTTGCGGCCAGATCGAATGAGATCGTGCCGGCCAATTTGTCAATAATTGGCGTCGAGGCTGTGCCTGTTACTGATATGTCCGTGATATCCCAGTCAACAAGGCCAGACTCGGTTATGGTGTAGGTGCCGGGCTTCAGATTGATAAGTGTCGCCTTGTTCGAATTGATGACATCTTCATCAGTAACGCCCGAATCATCATCCAGTGTGAAAGAAGATATGTAGCTCTCGGGACCCGCAGCCGTGAAAGCAAAGTCCTGTAGGTCGTTTGGTAGCGCATCTTTGACTACAACTATTGAGCCGCGCTTCGTATTTGTGAAGGTCACGGTCACGGTCTCGCCGGCAGCCAGATCGAATGAGATCGTGCCGGCCAATTTGTCAATAATTGGCGTCGAGGCTGTGCCTGTTACTGATATGTCCGTGATATCCCAGTCAACAAGGCCAGACTCGGTTATGGTGTAAGTGCCTGCGATCAGGTCGCTGAAGGATTTCTGAGCAGTAGCCGGATCGCCGTTATCGATCAGAGGGAAGCCATCTTGGCCCGTTAAGCTGAAATCAAAAGCCTGTTGGTCGTCGGGCACTGCATCTTTGACCACGGTAATGCCGCTCAGGGGCAGGACATCGATAATCAATTCCGAATATTCATTGCATGATTCCAGCACATTAGCGGAAATAATTACCGATATTTTGACCTTTTGAGCCAATGATGGTGCAGTCCATATAAAATCGGGGTTTGTGTTGTCCGTGTAAGTACCCACAGTGTGACCCAGCTCATCCTCTGCATTCCAAAGATAGAGATAGCCGGGATAGCTGTGGGTGCTGAACGTATAGGTCTGGCCTGCATAATAATCGGCAGCACTGACCGTCGAGCACAGGCAGATCAGGCACAGTATCACGGTCAAAGCCCAAATCCTGGTGGCATAGAAGTTGGCTATAAAGCCTTTAACCTCTATCTGAGAGTGTTCATTTCTTTCCGCCAATCTCGTTTTCCTTATTTGCATATATTGAATCCCTCCTCGTCCCTCTCAGATCACCGATACTGGCTCTATGACCAGAATTTTAGCATCCGGCTTTGGTTCGATTGTAATAGTTACCTGGCTAGTGGCGGAAGTTGAGCACGGCGCATTGGGTGTTGCTGTCAGCGTCAGAGTCACACTACCTAATGCCACCTCTGCAGCAGACGGCGTGTAGTCCGTGTCAAGGGTATTCGCATCGGGATCGAATGAGCCGGCACCGCCTGACCAGGTCACCGTTTGCCAGTTCGATGCGGTACCAGCTAACTCGACCAGGCCGTCAGAACAAATGGTCTGAGGCGGCCCGGCAACCGCTATTGCGTTTGCCTGGACTGTCAAATCAGCTGCATTTGATTCTTGCTGACAAGATCCCTCGGTGTCGTAGCTAACCAGTACCCTATACTGGTAGCCGTTATTGGCTGATGTGCCTATCAATGAATAACTTGAGCTTGTAGCCCCCAGGATATTCGACCAGCCGGAGCCCGACTTCACCTGCCACTGGTAGTTGTAGGTGTTTGGCGGGGAGGCGGAGGCTGTCACGGAGAATGTTGCACTGGTTCCATCACAAACAGTCTGGCTGGCTGGACCGGTTAGGGTTATTGTGGGCCTAACCGTCAGAGTGGCTACGCTCGATGTGACTTCACAGAATGGGGTGGCCTTGTAACTCACCAATACCCGGTATTGCTTGCCGTTGTCGGCTGTCAATGCGGTGAAGCTGTAGCTGGGATTGGTGGCACTTGCGATATCCGTCCAAGTGGATCCTATGAGCTGCTGCCACTTGTAATTGTAAGTAGCTGTATCATCAGGAGTCACCGAGAAGAGCGCCGTGCCTTCGTTGCAGACGGTCAGTGATGCAGGACCGGCCAGGGTTATTGTGGGCCTAACCGTCAGAATGGCTACGCTCGATGTGACTTCACAGAATGGGGTGGCCTTGTAGCTCACCAATACCCGGTATTGCTTGTTGTTGTCTGCTGCCAATGCGGTGAAGCTGTAGCTGGGATTGGTGGCACCCGTGATATCCGTCCAAGTGGATCCTATGAGCTGTTGCCACTTGTAATTGTAAGTAGCTGTATCACCAGGAGTCACCGAGAAGAGAGCCGTGCCTGCGTTGCAGACCGTCTGGCTTGCGGGACCGGTCAGGGTTATTGCGGGCCTGACCGTCAGCGTTGCTATTCCCGAGGTGACTTCACAGAATGGGGTGGCCTTGTAACTCACCAATACCCGGTATTGTTTGTTGTTGTCTGATGATGAGGCGGTGAAGCTGTAGCTGGGATTGGTGGCACCCGTGATATCCGTCCAAGTGGATCCTATGAGCTGCTGCCACTTGTAATTGTAAGTAGCTGTATCAGCAGGAGTCACCGAGAAGAGAGCCGTGCCTCCGTTGCAGACCGTCTGGCTTGCGGGACCGGTCAGGGTTATTGCGGGCCTGACCGTCAGAATGGCTACGCTCGATGTGACTTCACAGAACGGGGTGGCCTTGTAGCTCACCAATACCCGATATTGCTTGTTGTTGTCGGCTGTCAATGCGGTGAAGCTGTAGCTTGGATTGGTGGCTCCAGAGATATCCGTCCAAGTGGATCCTATGAGCTGCTGCCACTTGTAATTGTAAGTAGCTGTATCATCAGGGGTCACCGAGAAGAGTGCCGTGCCTGCGTTGCAGACCGTCTGGCTTGCAGGACCGTTCAGGGTTATTGCGGGCCTGACCGTCAGCGTGGCTATTCCCGAGGTGACTTCACAGAATGGAGTGGCCTTGTAGCTCACCAATACACGGTATTGTTTGTTGTTGTCTGATGATGAGGCGGTGAAGCTGTAGCTTGGATTGGTTGCTCCAGCGATATCCGTCCAAGTGGATCCTATGAGCTGCTGCCACTTGTAATTGTAATTAGTTGTATCGACTGGTGTCACTGAGAAGAGTGCCGTGCCTGCGTTGCAGACGGTCAGCGATGCAGGACCGGTCAGGGTTATTGCGGGCCTGACCGTCAGCGTGGCTATTCCTGAGGTGACTTCACAGAATGGGGTGGCCTTGTAGCTCACTAATACCCGGTATTGCTTGCCGTTGTCGGCTGTCAATGCGCTGAAGCTGTAGCTTGGATTGGTGGCTCCAGCGACATCTGTCCAAGTGGATCCTATGAGCAGCTGCCACTTGTAATTGTAAGTAGCTGTATCATCAGGAGTCACCGAGAAGAGCGCCGTGCCTGCGTTGCAGACCGTCTGGCTTGCAGGACCGGTCAGGGTTATTGCGGGCCTGACCGTCAGCGTGGCTACGCTCGATGTAACTTCACAGAATGGGGTGGCCTTGTAGCTCACCAAAACCCGGTATTGCTTGTTGTTGTCGGATGATGAGGCGGTGAAGCTGTAGCTGGGATTGGTGGCTCCAGCGATATCCGTCCAAGTGGAGCCTATGAGCTGCTGCCACTTGTAATTGTAAGTAGCTGTATCAGCCGGAGTCACCGAGAAGAGAGCCGTGCCTGCGTTGCAGACCGTCTGGCTTGCAGGACCGGTCAGGGTTATTGCGGGCCTGACCGTCAGCGTGGCTATTCCCGAGGTGACTTCACAGAATGGAGTGGCCTTGTAGCTCACCAATACCCGGTATTGCTTGTTGTTGTCGGCTGCCAATGCGGTGAAGCTGTAGCTGGGATTGGTGGCTCCCGCGATATCCGTCCAGGTGGATCCTATGAGCTGCTGCCACTTGTAATTGTAAGTAGTTGTATCGACTGGTGTCACCGAGAAGAGCGCCGTGCCTGCGTTGCAGACCGTCTGGCTTGCAGGACCGATCAGGGTTATTGTGGGCCTGACCGTCAGCGTTGCTATTCCCGAGGTGACTGTGCAGGTGGATTGACTCTTAAGTCCCACCAATACCCGGTATTGTTTTCCACTGTCGGATACGGCTACGTTCGCGATGCTATAGCTGGGATTGGTTGCCCCAGCGATATCCGTCCAAGTGGATCCTATAAGCTGCTGCCACTTGTAATTGTAAGTAGCTGTATCATCAGGAGTCACCGAGAAGAGAGCCGTGCCTGCGTTGCAGACTGTCAGCGATGCAGGACCGGTTAGGGTTAAGGTCTGGCCGAGGTAGTGGCTGGTGTCCGTATCAGTAACATACGGGGATGATGTACTTTGCCTACCCTGTGCTGTAGCCGTATTTGAATACTGGCCTGCTTGCGCAGTTCCGGTGGCCTGGTAGATCCATGTCTCAGTCTTATCCAGTTGACTATCACCATCTGTATCACCGCTAATTCGAGTTATCGTTTGGGCCGGGTTGTCGGTCACCGAAACATCACTCAGGTCAAAACTGCCTGCATTGGTCACGGTATATGTCCATGTGACCGGGCAGCCCGCCAGAATAGTAGGACCGGTCCCTGTATCGGCACTTACTCCGTTTGTCGTCTTCTCTATGTGAATGGCGGGTTCCGTAAGAATTATCTTTCCTACAATATATGCAACATTGTCCCTCTTTTCCTGGGTTACGAAAGCAGAGAGCAAATTGCCTGAAGGACATGCATCCTTGATACCTGTTATCTGCAGGGTATATGTTTTACTGTCATAAGTAAAGGTCTGCACGGGAAAGCTGTTCCATGATACCTGGTCCGGACATGGGATCGAGGAGCACGGACTATATTTACAAGCCACACTACCACATGCTCCACTTGGATTATTTGTCTCGTCTATTACAAAATTGAAAGTGAATGTACGAGCAGATATTGCCGGTGTTGTGAAAGTCAGCGTGATATCCAAAGTGGCTCCACTGGCTGCATCATATATGGGATAATTAAAATGGGTAAGCTCTCCCAGACAGAATTCATCACCCGTAATGAAACTGGCGGATTGGCCATCAAACCGCAAACCACTCTTGATATGATTGGGATTTTGATCATTATAAGGATTGCCCCAGCGAACCTCGTTGGTGCCTACGCCTGTATTATATGTGCTGGATCCACCGTTAATTGCGGTCCAGGTCCCTGATGAGGATAGTTGCACATTCACCTCAGCTACGGTCACAGGGACTGCAGCCAGGTTGATGACTAGTGCCAGGAATACACCCAGCAATAGAGTTCTACATGATCTCTTCAAGCTACCTTTTATATTCGGCCATAATAGTAAGTTAAGTTTACGTGACATCTCGTCCCTCCCAATATATATTTAATTCTTGCGATCCTCGTCAAATTGCTCGTGTTTCGCTGCGCACTGAATTTTTGAGTTTCATTATCGTGTGATAAGATGTGTAGTATTTATATAATACATAAAAACACGGAGTTAGGTTGACAAAGAAGTGATTCCCACCACCATAAAACCCGATGAATGGTCCATCGTCTTGCCCGTTCCCAACATGGTCCCTTAAACTAATTTGAATTAAATAATTAAGGCGCAGCATCTTATTGACGCTACGCCTTATCTTTTCACACTATCTAGGCATTCGCAACGTTGCTCGTTATTGCGGCGTCGGGCTTAAAGACCAGGGTTACCATACCGATATTCTGAATAGTGCCAGGACATGTTTTCAAGATTATTGGCAGCGTATGCCCCGATGGCATCTGTGTTATGGTTAACGCCACTATTGACTTCTGGATAGGCGCGGCATCGGTTGGCATGATGAAGGGTGGTTCTACCCATGCAGTCGGTGTGTATTGGTATGCATTGGTTCCAACAGGATTAGCATTAACGGTCCATGCATAATTGTATGAAGTGTGCCTTATTCCTGTCCACTCCCATGTAGGCAAAGGAGTCGAGGTTATACAGTAAGTACCAAAGACAGGACAGCCGTTATCAACAACACGTATTGTATAGCAATCCGTGTCAGTACACGATCCAGCAGATTTACTACCTACAAAAAGGGTCACAGTATAATCTCCTGTTTGGGTGGGAGCATCAAACGTCAGAGTTGGAGTATTTATTACGCCACCAACTCTTGGAACAGCCGCCCCATTCTCCATAAAGGTCCAGCCCGTCCAATCGTAATTGTAGTTAGCGACTTGGTTTGGAGTGGCCGAAAGCACGACATGCTCACCCGGAAGAACCTCTAACACAGTGCAATCCCCAAATGCGGGCGCGATACTAAAAACTGCTATCAATATAGCAATAGCTATTGGCAATCTTGCTTTTGTCATATATCCTCCCATCCATAGGCAATTAAATTCTCATTATTTTGCTATTTAATTCCTCTGGATTTCACCTACTTAGATTATAGCGTATTTTTTTCTTAGCAGATAAAGGTAACGAATTGATAATCAGCAACATTTTATTTAAAAAGTTTTTGTTATTTTGATTTTTTAAGATAGTTATTTGCGATAGTACTTAAAATACATACTATTAATAGTGTTATTGATATATATTCTATTTAAAATTATATAATATTTATTACATAATAATACTTAGGCGGATTTAATTGTATATTGCAGTTGAAAGAAGACGTAATCATAATTATCGTAAATATCCAAATAGGTAATTATATGACGTTTATACCAAACGTCATATTAATATATATCTAATGCTATTTTCTTCAAAAACGTAGATCATATATCATAATAATTGACAATGGTTCCTACAAGAAAATAGCCCGCAAGCTGTGCATATCCTCCGAAAACAGCGACTTACTGCCAAACGGCTCCAGGTAGTTACCCGTCAGGAACGGCCTCACTATCGGGTACACCGGCGTCAAAGATGAAGTAGTCCGCGGGGAACGCACCAATTGCCTTCGCGTGGTGTGTATCTTCCAGGAGCGTCGCGAATGCCGGCGTGACTGAAATGGACGAATGACACCTTAACCGCTAGATGCGGGCACTTCGCCAGGCACCAGGTTTTCATACATAGAAGTGATCATGAACTGGAGCTTATTAGGCGGAGATTTTATTAAGCAGGATGAAATCAGCATTGCTTATATTTAGGATTTAACATCCGTTTGGAACTTAGCGGCTAAAATGGAGGATACAAAATGAGATCTATTATTTATTGGAGCATGTTAGCATGTTTTTTGATGACCTCGATATTAGGAGCGTCACAAACAGAAGGTAAACCGTCAATAATCAATCTAATGATCGTCACTGATGCGCCTGCATCTACAGTACAAGGCCACGAGAATGTTTCCGGATCGAGTTTGCTGAATTTATATAACGAAATTAACGGAAGAAATCTTATTGCTACCGTTTTCTCAACGCAGGAATTTATAAACACCCCATCGAGGTTGATCCTCACCCAAATAGGTTTTTCCTCTGAATTTGAATTAGCCATGTCAGGGAATAACACTGATGAGAAGCTTGCCACCGAATCTTTTGCCGGGCAGAAAGCAATACTGGAGACCTCCAAGAGATACGTAGAAGCATGCAAGATCTGCGGTAAAAACGAGATCGCAGTCAATGGATTTATGCCCCAGTCATTCGCCCAAAACAAAGATACCTACAAGGCACTCGATGATCTTTTGATCAAGTACAATGCCGGTTTCCAGGCCGGTGTCCTCTACGCTCCCGGACACGAGAATGCCGTCTGGCCTTATCTGGTCGAGGGACACAAGTTCTATGCCGTACCGGTGAGCACATACACTCAATCAGGCAAAAAAGTGGTTCTCCAGGATAGCTACTTTAGTGATTCAGAGCTTGGTGCATCCGAATGGTATGATGCACTGGCAGGCAAGTTTGATGAGATCCAGGGCAAGGATGAACCAATGGTAATCAGCTTGACCACAACGGTATCCGGATCCGGAGACTATTTTGACGCTCTGAAGAGGTTCATCGATTACGCAACGTCCAAGAAGGCCAGCTTTGTCACTACGAATCAGCTCGTTGATATGACAAAGGCAGGAGTGCGCAATGTATCGGAATTGCCGGCTACCAATGAATCTGGGGAGTGCCTTACCTGCGACCAAAGCAACAGCAACGCCAATATCACAGTATCTACGGATAATACGACCCAAGCGGCTGCATCCAAGGCTGAGACAGCCACCTCGTAAACACATTAGAGCCCGGCAAATGCCTGGCTCTTGACAAGCTTTTTCGGATTATTCATCTAAAGGGCCCACCGTGTATTCGCCTCTGTGGAACATGCCCGACGCATGGTGCCGCTCTTACCTCAGGCCCGACCTGCCTCATGCCTTCATACCCCTGCCAAAGCCCGCTGCTCTCGCTGCCCGATATCACCAAGGCTCGCTCGTGCCCGCATGCCTGCGCTCATGGGGCAGGTCTGCCGATCCGAGGCTTTGGCGTGGTCGTGGTGGCCGGCCACAGCCGGGAGTGACGGGTGGGCCCAGGTGGTGGATGCGACACTGTCCGCGGAAAAGTAGTGGTGCGAATAATGATTAATGCTGAGCACAAAGATATTTATCGTTCATTGCCAATAGTGAAAATATGGATATTGAGGCTGAGGTAGTGGAGATGAAGCAAATGCTCATTGATATCTCCAGAAGGATTGATGACGTGCTTGACGAGAGCATGACCGAGGAACTCATGAAACTATCTGAGGAATCGATCTTGGAGCTATATGAAGATGAACCGGATCTCTATAGCATTGCAGACCTAAAGGTAAGATACAAATGAAGGGAAAGGTCATCCTGATACCTGTCCCTTACACAGATTTGACTGCTGCAAAGCTGCGGCCAGCGCTGGTCATATTTGAAGGAAGGCAGGATTTGATTGTGGCAGCTATTACATCGAAAATACTCAATGTATTCCCTGAATGGGATATTCGTATCAGTGCTGAAGATCCAGAATTTTATAAAACTGGATTGAAGGTTTCATCCGTCCTAAAGCTGACCAAAATCTCAACCGTTCGCAAAGACCTGGCAGAAGGCGAGATAGGAAATATCGATGGTGATCTGAGAGACGAAGTCAATCAAAAGTTGAAGAGAATTTTCGAGATATGAGGAAGTTAGCCTTATCCTGTCACTACTGCCAAAGCCCGCTGCTCTCGCTGCCCGATATCCCTGCGGCTCGCTCGTGCCCGCATGCGTGCGCACATGGGGCCGGGCGTGGCACGACACCCGGCGGCACAGGTTTGCTCGCCACTGCCTTGCCGGGCCCGACCGGATAATATTGATCAATTTATAAAACTAGAGGTGCCCGCTGGCTAATTCATCTCCTTAGCTCGTTCGTAGTAGTAGGAGTAATAGTAGTGGGCCGGGTTTTGGTGGTAGGGGCACATTTCTGCAGCACCTCCTTTCATCCCACCATCACTCTCGCCCCCAGACCCGCCATCTGCCCGAAGAAACCCGGATAGGAGACATCCACCGCTTCCGCCGTATCGATCGTCGTCCCGCCGGCCACCAATCCCGCCACCGTGAGCGCCATGACGATCCTGTGGTCGTGCCAGCCGTGCACCTTTGCTCCGTGCAGCTTTCCGCCCGTGATCTCCAGCCCGTCCGGACGCTCCTGGATGTCGGCGCCCATTTTAGAAAGCTCCACGGCCATAGCGTGCAGCCGGTCCGTCTCCTTGTGGCGTACATGCTCTGCATTGAAGACTGTCGTATTTCCTTCGGCCAGCGCGCCCAGCACGGCGATGGTGGGCACCAGATCGGGAGTACGGCTGGCGTCTACCTCGACACCCTGTAGATCGCCGCCCTTGATGTGGAGGTCCCCTTTTTCCTTATCCCAGGAGACCTTGGCACCCATGCGGCCCAGGATGTCGATGATTGCCGAGTCGCCCTGCCGTGAGGGGAGGACGCCCTTGACAGTGACCTCGCTGCCGCTGACCGCTGCTGCTGCCAGCGGGTAAGAGGCAGAGGAGAAGTCTCCGGGAATGGTGTAGCTCTTCAGGCCAAAGCTCTGCCCACCCGGCACAAAGAATTCCTGCCGCTCCGCCTGCACCCGCACGCCTGCGTCGGCCAGCATGTCCAGGGTGATCTCGGCGTAGGGGCGGCTCTTTAGCTCGCCCTCGATTATTATCCTCGTGTCCTCTTCCGCCAGAGGGGCAGCGATGAGCAGCGCCGAGAGGAACTGGGAGCTGACGCCCCCGTTCAGGTGGGCCGTTCCGCCCCGCATCTTTCCCTTGATCACCAGTGGGGCCTTGCCGTTGTTGCGGATGGAGAAGGCCTGGGCACCAAGCTCCGAGAGCGTGCTGAGGAGCGGGCCGTTGGGCCGGGTGCGAATGGAGGCGTCGCCCGTGAGAACCGCACCGTCGGTGAGAGCCGCCACCGCCGAGCAGAAGCGGAGCGTGGTGCCCGAGTTTAGGACGTTGATGATATCCTCTGGAGTCTGGGGCCGGTCGGAGACGCCGGTGATTAACACTTCGTCGTTAAGTGAGATCCTGGCTCCAAAGGCCTCGCTGGCGGCAACTGTCGCTCGGGTGTCTGTAGAGAGGAGGGGCCGCTTTACGGTTCCGCCAGGTCCCAGGGAAGTTATGAGGATGGCGCGGTGTGTGTAGCTTTTAGAGGGCGGGGCATATACCTCACCAAAGAGAGAAGAGCGCTCGACTGACGCAATCATGAATCGAGGAAATGGTGGCGCAAGTATAAGAAATGTGTGCTATGTTATGTCTTCACATAAGCAATTGACGGAAAAATGTCGGCCCGGAATTGGGGCCGCATCTTCCTTCAACTAGTGATAAGGGTGAGAAGCCCCCACTCCTCTACCTCTGCTGCCGGTGGTCTTACGGCATTCAACGTAGTACGACACAAGTCGAATATAAATTTTGCGCTCCGATCCTGTCAGAGCGGGAATAAATATATGAGCATTTAAGATATAACGAGGTGGATAAGATAAAATGAACCCTGCTTCAGGCCTGCCAGTGGGACTACTATGAATATCATTTGCGCCTATCCTGTAAACGTCGATGCTGTCTGCAATATACGGGGCGAGGAGATCTCGGCTCTTGTTCCATCCAATATGAAAATAGGGCTAAAAGAGTCGATAGGCAGCCGCGATGACCTCCTATCCTGCCTGTTATTCTGCATGCAGCAGGGATCGGGGGCAGAAATCCTAATCGAGAGCCAGGCGACGGCCATGCAGATAGAGCAGTCCTTCTCCTGGCAATTTCGCCTGGGCGGAAATGCCGGGATCATGGCCAATGTCCTGGCTGAACTGGGAGCCCGGCCGGTTCTCAATGCTCCCGCGCTAGGTGCAAAACTGGCCGGTATGCTGCATGCCGGAGTGCGCGTGCCCGTTTTCGTAGCAGAAGAGCCGGGCCAGGCGGCAGAATGGCCCCAAGCGGATCAAGAAATGGTGCATTTCGTCTTTCAATTCAAAAAGGGAGACCTGGTAGCCAGCGGCCAGAGCAGAATAATTGCGCCCAGCGATAATCGTTTTATTGCCACTTACGATCCGGTGAATACCAGGCTCCTCTCCAGCAAACATTTCGATTCCTATTGCCTGGAAAATATCCAGAAAATCGATGGCGCTCTGCTTTCCGGCTTTCACCTGGCACCTTTTAAAGAGTATCGTGAGATCTTCTTGCAGAAAATCGCCCAGATCAAATCCTGGATGGATAAAAATCCGCATATATTCATTCACGCCGAGATGGGCAGCTTCCAGAGCCCTGAGATTATGCAGTCTCTTCTTTTGCTTCTGCCGGAAATTCCCGTGGACAGCCTGGGCCTGAATGAGGACGAGCTGGCGGCTGCAGAAGGCTTATCGCCAGGATCATTGCCCGGCCGGTGGCAGGAGACCATGCAGGCGGCGAATCGTCTGCGTAAAAGCCTGGGGCTTTTCAGGGTGGCGGTTCATACCCGAGACTACATTCTGAGCGTCATGCTGGTGGGAAGGATTACAGCCGTTGAAGAGCTCTCTGCCCTCCAAAGCGGCGTTGGTGCCGCAGCGGCTCTGGCTGCCACGGGCTATGTAACCGGAGAGCCACCCGAAGTGGAAAATCTCGTGGGGCTTGAGGCCAAAGAGGAGTTTTGCCGCAATGGGGCCACGGCATTCGGGAGGGGTGCATTCCTTCAAACTGGAGAGACAATCATATCTTTGATGCCGTCTCTCCTGGCAAAAAAGCCAAAGATTACCGTCGGCCTGGGAGATACCGCCACCGCAGCCGTCTTTTTCCGTGAACTTACGGCCATTATAAAAAATCGGTTTTGATTGCGTCTCTAATTGCGTCTCTACTTTATCCGCCCGTCTCCAGGTTATCATCCTGCATCTTAACCGCATCCATCATATCTTGCGTCTGCTTGAACCGATCCTGGATCTGCTCAATGGTCATGCCCTCCAGATCTTTTCTCTCCGGTGGCTTTTCGATCAGCTCCAGGGTATCCAGGCGGTAGTAAAGGCCGGTGCTGTCTAAATAGGCCCACGTTTCTCCGTCGTCTTCTACCTTCAGCACCTTGACCGTGCCTATGGTGCCCGTGCCCTTGTACCTGACCAGGCTGTCTTCTTTGATCTGTGCCATAATAATCATCTCTTACAGCTTTTGCACAATTATATTGCATTCTTTTGAAGCTATGCCCAATATCTCTGCGCCCCTGGGCTTCGCCAGCACCTGGGCTTCGTGAAACTCCTCTGATCCACAGAGCACATCCTGCTCGGGATGCGTTCCCTGCTCTATCTTGCAGCTCAAACGAGTGCAGGGGCCGATGGACACCACCGTCTTCAAGCGGGGCGATGCCGGGTGGCCTTTGGGGAGCACTATCAGCGGTGCGCCCAGTTCCCGAAGCTGATAAATAGTACAGCATAGGCCGCGCATAACCTTCTCGCCTACGCTTCGGGAAGAAGCCACCATCAGATCCTCCGGATCAGTGAAGAGCACAATCTCCTCTGACTCCGTCTCCAGATAAAAAAAGTTACCTTTCGTCTTGGCTATAGCTAAAGTGCCACTCTGGCCTACGAGATAAGCTATCTCGTCCTCCTTGATGAGTATATGCATGGGCCCTTATACTGCCTTGACGTTCCTGGATTTGCAGGAAGGACACATGGGCCTTCTACCCATTCCCTTAAACTGATTCTTGCAGTCCAGACATTCGTAATCTTTGGTGGCCAAAGTTTCGATATTCCCTATGTCCGGCCCGCCTCCAACAGTACACATTTTGCCTTCACCTCCGATCATTCTATGGCACCTTTCTATGGCACTTTGGCATATGTTAACTTATCGGAACATTTTTTTGCATCAGAAGCTCAATGCATGCTTCGGGCAAGCTTCCACACATCTGGCGCATTTAATGCAGTCCGGCTTATCCAGTATCTCGTTTACAGGAAGCTGCATGGGGCAGACCTTCTGGCACTTGCCGCAATCGATGCATTTCTCCGTGTCCACTTTTAGCTGGTATTTCTTGCCACCAACTGCTCTTTGCATCGTTCCCATGGGGCAAAAGGAGCACCAGGTTCGAGGGGCTATGATTACACCAAAGAGGATGGCAATTGATGTGGTTAGAATGCAGAGCGTAACAAAAACCATTCCGATTTTGTCCACTATGCCTTCCGTCTGTATAATGCGAAAGATCATGAATCCCATGAGTGCGATGAAGATGGGGACTCGTAGCCACATGCTCCGAAATACTGGCGGAATCTTCAACTTTCGGCTCAGGGGGGCCAGCCAGAAATCAACAAAGCTTCCCCGCGGGCAGAGATTACCGCAAAACCAGCGTCCTCGGAAGGGAGCACTGATCATCAGGCTGGCAAAGACCAGCAAGAGGAAGTAGCCAAGCTTGGGGTAAAATATGCCGCCTATGGATACTATCAGCACCATTATTCCAAGATAAGGGGTAATCTTTAGCATATTTGTCAGTTGCATAGAGCACGCAAAGTTATATAAGCGATTCCTATTAGCCATTCCCATTAACCTAATTCAGGATCGAAATAATCGTGTGTAGAGAGGTTCCTTTGGCAAAGCTTCATAAAAAAAGTTGCTGCAATCTGGATAATGCGCTGCAAGCAGGCAATGTGAATGAGCTTTTGCATAAACCCGAGTATAGCCATTGCCATTACGATCTGATTATCGTCGGAGCCGGCCCATCCGGGCTTTTTTGCGCCCTGAACTCTATGCAAAAGGGCAAAAAGATCCTGATTCTGGAAAAAAAGAGCTCCCCAGGGCATAAGCTCCTCATCTCAGGCACCGGCCAATGCAATATAACCCACGATGGCGATATTCAGGACTTTCTTGATCATTATGGAGATCAGGGCAGATTCCTGCGCCCGGCCCTTCTCGGATTTACAAATATCGATCTCATCTCCTTCTTTAATGAAAAGGGACTTGGCATGATCCGGGAAAAGGGGGACAAGATGTTTCCAGAGACTAAGCGAGCTAGGGATGTGCTGAACATCATAACTACGCAATGCCGGGAATTGGGGGTAGTCATCAAGTGCAACCAGGCGGTCAAGTCTATAACCAGGAATGAGAATGGCTTTTTAGTGGGCTGCATAGGAGGCAGCTATGGCAGCAGGCTGCTGGTAATAGCCACAGGTGGATGCTCTTATCCCGCTACCGGCTCCTGCGGAGACGGCTACAGGTTTGCCGGCATTCTCGGCCACCGCATAACCGAGATTGGGCCGGCTCTAACCCCGCTTATCATAACGGATTATCCGTTTTCTGATCTGGCCGGGCTCTCGTTTCAGGATATGAAGATCTCGCTCTACCGTCATGCAAAAATCAGAGAGCATAGTGGCGATATTCTATTTACCCATGAGGGGCTCTCTGGCCCGGGAATTCTTGACTTATCCCGGTATATTCGAGCCAAAGACATCTTAAAGCTCTCTTTTGTGCCGGACGGTAAACGAAAGGCTCTGGAAGAATGGCTCGTAGATAAGGCGCGACTGGATGGAGCAAGGAGCTTATTGTCTGTGCTGGCGGATCTGCCTCGCTTTGTGCCGTCATCAGTGCCACTCTATCCCCGGCTGATAAAGAGAATGCTGGAGATCTCGGGGATCGCCACCGACCTGAAAATGGCTCAATTGACTCGAGATATGCGTAGTTGCTTGATTGATAATCTCACCGGCCTATCTCTGGTTGTATCCGATCTTTGCGGCTATAACACCGCCATGGTTACCAGAGGCGGAGTGGAAACGATGGAGGTCGATCCCAAAACCATGCAGTCCCGGCTGGTTAAAGGACTGTATCTGGTGGGCGAGGTTTTGGATGTGGACGGAGATACTGGTGGCTATAACCTGCAAGCGGCATTTTCGACAGGAATGCTGGCGGCCAGGAGCATAAAGAGCAATTTATCATCGTCATAGTAACCGCTGCTTACATATCTCCCCACCAAAATAGTCCTGTCCATGGGACAATCTCAATAAGGTGGTAAAATGCATAAAAATATTATTATTCTATTCATGCTGTCGGCCCTGCTGGTTGCGACGGTGGAAGCAGAACTGAAATCCAATGAAAAGCAGGAGATTCTTGCCGCGCAAAATCGATATCGAGCCGAGGTAAATGTCACTGCCCTAAACTGGTCCGAGAACCTCTCTCATCAGGCCCAGGAGTGCGCTGATTATAATGCCGCTAACTTTCTGCCCCAGGGAAAGCAAAAGCACTGTCCCAAGTCCGGATTTGGGCAAAATATAGCTCTTGCGACAACGAGCCTGCATAGAACTCTCCCCCAAATGGTCGATCAATGGGGCGAAGAAAGAAAGAATTTCATCAATGGAGAGTATCCTTCCGTCAGCGCCACAGGATCGCCCGGTGCCGTCAGCCATTACACGCAAATAATCTGGCAGGAAACGGCTGAGGTGGGGTGCGCAAAAGCCAACTCCAGCGGAAACGAAATTTTGGTCTGCGACTACAGCCCGCGAGGCAATATAAACGGCACGGCAGTTTATGCTCCAGAGCGGCCCAAGGCTGTCGAGGTTGGGGCGACAAATCAGTATAAAACACTGACAAACAACTTTGCTAAAAATCCAATGCGCAATATTATCATCAATACCGTATTCAACCGGCCCGTCTCCTGCTACTCGACAAACCCGGTTTGAGGGACGAATGGAGTCAAATTAGGAAATGAGCGGCAAAAAGAGGATCAATATGCTCGACATTTTAAGAGAGAGGCGCAGCATCAGAAGATACAGGGACCGGGAGATAGAACCCGAGAAAATTGAACTGATAAAGGAGGCCGCGCTGCGCTCCCCCTCCTCTCGCGGCATCAATCCCTGGCGTTTCCGTTTTGTCACGGACAGAGCAACGCTGGCGGAGCTGTCCAGAGCCAAAGAGAGCGGCTCAAGTTTCCTGAAAGGAGCGAGCCTTGGTGTGGTTGTCTGCGCCGCACAGGGAGAGTCGGATGTCTGGGTGGAAGACTGCTCCATTGCCGCCATCATCCTGCAACTCGCAGGCTGCAGCCTCGGTCTGGGCTCTTGCTGGATTCAGATTCGAAAGAGAATGCACAGCAGCAATCTCTCCTCGGAGGATTACATCAAGCGACTGCTTGATCTGCCCGAGAATTTGAGTGTTCTGTCCATGATCGCCTTCGGCTATCCAGATGAGGAAATGAGGCCAGTTCCCAGTGAGCAGCTCGAATATGAAAAGATCTTACAGATTCCTAAATAGAAAAGGCCCCAGGCAGAGCAGCGCCGGTACATTACACCGGAACCGTTCCGCCTGGAATCTTTTTGCCAGGACTTGCCGGACTTACAGGCTAACCGGTAACCACAATCCGGTCCATCCGCCCGGGCGAGACTGGCGAGAAAGCCTGGAAGTATTCTATAAAGGCATCCACATCACTAACCCCGCATACCCTATTCTTTCCAGCACTAAAGACTGTGAAGTTGTCTCCCCCATCCGCCAGGAAGCCATTGGCAGCAACGCGATAGTATACCTTTGGATCTATGGTTTTTCCGTTGATCTTGATGGAGTTGATATCGACCTTCTGGCCGATGGAAGCACTCTGGTTCCAGGTGTAGTTGAAGCCACGAGAGACCTGGATGATTTTATTTATCCCAGGACTTGGATTGTCAAACTGCCCCTCCAGCAGCTCATCGATCTGGCTGCCCGTCAGATTCACGGCAAATATGCTATTACCAAATGGCTGCACGCTGAAAGCCTCACCGTAAGTCACATTGCCCGGCCCCTCGCTCTGGCTCGCTTTGTAAATTAGATCGGTGCGTATTCCCCCCTGATTCATGAATGCGACTACTGCGCCCTCCTGGCGGGCAGAGTAGAGCTGTGTGTCGGCGATGACATCACCCAAAGCCGATTCACCGGAATTGCCCGGCGCTGTGGAAATATCAGCGGTTATCGATCCGATTACCTTCTGTGTCAGGGGCTTTGCCAATGTGGAGTACTTTTCTACTATTTCTGAAACATCTGCATCTTTGGGTACGTCGCGGGTGACGGCTACATTCTTGGCCTTGGCCAAAAGAACATCTCCTGTTTCTTTGCTGATGACGAGATCTATATCGGTGAGGAACTTGCCTTGATAGTCGGCCTGGGTCACGATGCGTCCGTCAACGGTGGATACATAGTACTGATGAGTGTGTCCAGTGACGAATACATCCACCTCTTTATCGCAGCGTTTGACAACATCAATGATGGATCCTGAGAAATTCCGGCTTTCGCTGGGCAGTCCCTCCTGTTGGCCTCCATCATGAATCAGGACGATTATTGTCTTTATGCCCTTTTTCTTCAGCTCCCCTACAACAGTATTGATCGAATCTGCCTCATCCAGGAACGTCAGGCCGCGAACATTGGACGGCGCAACAATTGCAGGAGTATCTTTCAAGGATACGCCAATGAAGGCTACGGGGATTCCCTCGATTTCCCGTATCATGTAGGGCGGAAAGAGCGTATTGTTAGTGATATCGATACTAGTGTTATTGCTGTTAGCACTATTGACCACGTTTGCCGTAAGGTAATAGTATCCAGCACCCACAAAACGATCTTTATCCTGGCAGCCATCGACCTGGTGGCAGCAGCCGTACTGCATACGCTGCAGCTCCGGCACGCCTTTATCGAATTCGTGGTTGCCCACTGCGGAATACTCCAGACCGATCTCGCTCAATGCCTCTATGGTGGGCTCGTCGTGAAAAAAAGCCGAAACCAGAGGGCTTGCGCCAATGCAGTCCCCTGCCGATACAATGACTGTATTGGGATTGGTGGCTTTTAGTGCCTTAATCTGGGTGGCCAGGTAAGACGCTCCCCCAACCTCTGCCTTAAAGGGATAATTGGTGGTGTTGTAGTATAGAGTTTGGCTGCCGGAGGGCGGCTCAATCTGGCCGTGAAAATCGTTTAGGGCCACAATCTGAAGCTCAACGGTCTCTTCCGTAGGATTAATGGGTGCACAGGTTGTTATGGAAGTGCCAAGCAGCAGAAGAGTGGCAGTCAATAGACTCCATTTAACAAGAGATAATCCCGAACGTTTTAAATTTAACAATTTTAATCCTCCTAATCTTGTGATCTTATAGGAATTGATCACAAATAAACCTTGCCAAAAAAAGAATTTGCTTGATTTTAAATAGGACAACATCCGTATCAAAAGCATACGCGAGGCAGCAGATCATGGCAGTATCGACGACTAAAGTTGTAGTGATAAGCATATTCTTGATTGTAGGAATGGTGCTGGCAGGGGTTTTAATGCAGCCCGAGGCTTCCTTGGATGCCTGGAATATCAAAGAGAGCGACTTTCCCGCAAATGATAGCAGAGAGGAGAAGCTTACCTTCCTGCTCAATTATGCAGTCCTCGCGCCCTCCAGCCACAACAGCCAGCCCTGGAAGTTTAACGTCACCAATGATAGTATCCTGGTCTTTGCCGATAGATCAAGACGGCTGCAGGTTGCGGACAGAGATCAAAGAGAGCTGTACATAAGTTTGGGCTGTGCCCTGGAAAATCTGATTGTAGCGGCGGACCACTTTGGTTACAACTCTAGCGTTGCCTACTTCCCCGGAGATGAGGATCTTGTGGCTAAAGTAGTATTGCAGCCGGCTGCCAATCCCTCCAATCCTTCCAGAGATACTCGGCTCTTCTCGGCCATCCTTTCTCGCCAGACCAACCGCAATCCTTACGAGCCGCGGGCTATCTCCGAGTCCGATCTGAAAACTATCAAGAGCCTCAGTTCTGATGAGGATGTCAGTATTTTCATAACTAGCGATTCTGCCATAAAGAAAGGCTTCCAAGATCTCGTAGTCCAGGCAAACGGCATTCAGTATTCCGATGCCAACTTTAAGAGCGAGCTGGGCCACTGGCTGGGCCAGGGCGTCATGGGGCCCACGGGCGTGCAGGCCAAGATGGCTCAGCTAGCGGTTGTCTTTTTAGATGTGGGACCAGAGCAATCTAAAAAGGACGCCGAGTTGATCAACAGCACGCCCTATCTAGGCTTCCTCAGCACAACAAAAAACGATAGCATCTCATCCCTCAAGGCGGGAAGGGTTCTGGAGCGTTTCTGGCTCACTGCCACGGCTCTGGGCGTCAGCCTGCATCCCATGAGCCAGGCACTGGAGGTGGCAGAGACAAAGGCAAATCTGATCGATCTCTTGCCTGCGAAGTCAGGTATGATGCAGGTGCAGCAGGCCTTCCGGCTGGGGTATGCCAAACCGGCCACGGAGCATTCGCCAAGAAGGCCGCTGCAAGAAGTGTTGATGAAGTAGCAAAGCCGACAAAAAAACAAAAAAAGAAACCAAAAAAGAAACGGCTCCTGAATCATCCTGGAGCCGTTTCTTTTTTTTGTCCTCGCTTTTTCACCTTCGCTCTCCTTTGATAGTCGGTCCAGCAAAGCCCTCCAGCTTCTTTAGTATCGCCTCTTCCTGCTCCAGTGTGCCGTCGCCCAAAACTTGAGCCTCACTCTGCAAGTATTCCCGGAACTGACCAAACAACTCTGGATATGGCTCTGAGACGACTAAAGGCAGAGACTGCCGCTCCCACTCCCCGAGCTCTATCGGGATGACAATTCCATTGGCGAGTGTCACGGACGGCACAATCTTCCAGCCCTTATCTGCCGCCTTCCTTTCATCGATCATCCAGTTCTTGAGCAGATCCGCATAGCGAGAGAGAAGCACAGCTTTTCTTATGCCGCTGTTCTGGTAGAAATCAGCATTTTCCTCTGCCATATCCACTTCGGCTTCATCGCTATCCTGCACTCCATTTCTATCCTCGTAGCTGACGGTAAGCCGCATGTTCCCCTGATTGGAGAGCTTCTTCAGCTTCACCAGGATCACTCCGCCCTTAACCTGGCCGTCCTCGGCCTTGGAGGGGAATAAGGTATTGACCTTCATCAGCTCGCCCGTGGCCTGGTCCGCCTCAGGAGAGCCGTAGACTTTCTCAATCTCGTAGCCCGGCGCATCCAGCTTGAGGCGCAGATCAAAGACCAGCGGCGTGACCATGAAATCGAATTCATCGTTCATGCGCGTCTGGAACTCGCTTGCAGAGTGGACTGAGTAGTAGTTGGCCCCCTTGATCTTGGTGATGCCCTCTACCAGCGCCGTGTTGAAGTCCACGCCGATACCGATGAATGTGGTGTAAATTCCCTGATCGGCATTATCCTCCAGCATTTGGTAGAGCGGGAGGTCGCCGGTCTCCCCCATGTTGGGCATGGCATCGGTCAAAAAGATTATCCTGTTCTCGTACTCTGATTTGTCGGCTTGCAGGAATCGATCAAAGAGAGCCGTCCCTTCTTCCATTCCTGCCTCCATGTTGGTTCCGTATGTTTCCTTGATCTTGAGGATGCGGCTCTTCAGCCTCTCCGGGTCTTTATCAGCAAAGCTTGTGAGCGGATCGACCAGGAAGGCATCGTCGCTGAATATTACCAGCCCGAAGCGATCCTCCGGCTTGAGCTGGCCCAGGAGTGCTACCACCGACTCATCGGCAATCTGCATCTTGGTCTTGCTCATGCTGGATTCGTCCCCTTTCTGCTCTACCTTATTGCCGAAGCGATCGTAGTAGTATTCATCGAAGGGGCTGCCCATGGAACCGGAGAAATCCAGCACCACCACCAGGTTCAGCTTCTTTCTCTGGAAATTGGTCATTCCGGAGTTCAGGCCCACGGAGAGATAGTATTGCGGCTGCATTGATATGGGATCTTTAGAAACGGCGTAGCTGTAGGAAGGGCAGAAGAGCTTCTTGCATTCCAGGGCCGCGCCCGTATCAAAGTAGTAATCATAAAACAGGCCTTCGTAGGTCACATCGCTTGGCAGGGGCAAATAGTCCTGCAAAATGTTCTCCCGGAAGTTGCTGATGTCCTTGGCGCCGCCCGCCGAAAAACCGATGCTGGGGCGGCCCGCGCCAGACGCTATGGGGCTAGGTGCAGCCGCAGGAGAGGCCATGCTGTAGGACATGAGCGGCGCGCTGCCAATGGCTTTTGAGGCTCTGCCTCCACCGCCCCCAATGCTTCCCGCGCCAACCATGGGCGCGCTTTCATCCGCAACCTCTGATTCCTGGACAAGGAATTTTACGGAATTGCTCTTAGGCGCCGCTTTATCTACTGTAAACCACAGCTCATAATCGCCTTCCAGGCCGGCCTGGTACCATGCCGTGTAGCTCTTGCTCTTTTGCACGGAAGTATTGAGGATTGTGGCAACAGAGCCGGTGGGGTAGAGGCAGAAGAGCTGCATCTCTCCGCTTGCCTCCGGCATTAGCCGAAGTTGTGCCCAACCGCCGGTAGGGATATCCAAAGAGGTGCGCGACTGTTTGCCCTTGGAATCGACTATTAAAAGGCTGCTTTTATCCGGCAGAGCGCTTATCGATCCATTCTCCACCAGCCGGGCTGCGTCTTCGGGATTCTCGTAAGCATACCAGCTTGCTTCCTGATCCGATGCAGGAAATGACGGGTCCGAAGCTGTGCCGGGATACAGGCAGATGATAGCAATTACTGCCAATGGCAATATGGTCCGATTGATTTTCATAACCCACTCATCCAGAACAATAGAATGGTAACTAATACGCTTTTTTCTATTTAAGGTCATCTTTTTATTACCACTTATCGTCCCAAATCCCGTTACAACATTATGTAATTCTGAAGTACATTTTTCTCTGCCATCTGCATGGTGGTTTGGAATCAGCGTAACATGGTTTTGCGTTCATGCGATGGCGCCTTTGATGCCCCGCAGCAGAGCTGCCGGGGTGCGCCTGTTTGACGGATTCTAAAGCGTAACTTTTACATCCTGGCCGGCAAAAGCTTCCCTGAGATGCTCTTCCTGCTCCTTGGAGAGAGATGTCTTCAATACCTTGACGTTCTTGAACTTCTTCAGCTCGTCCATTACTTTATCTGGAGTAGATTCTCTAACCAGCATGAACAATGCTGAGTTTCCAGGTTGAATGGTGTTTCCGACTTCTTTGATGAATTGTTCGTCCATACCCGTATTTGCAAACTTCCCGGCAATGGCTCCTGTTGCTGCACCGAGAACTAATCCGAATATAGGCACAAAGAAGAAGAAGCCTATCAGAAGTCCCCAGAAGGCTCCGCCCATAGCTCCCGCCCCCACCATGTTGACTTCTTGATTCACCTTAACCTTTCCTTCTTTGTTTCTAACAATTACCGCAGCATCCTCCAATCCTATTAGATGCTCTTTTTGCAGCTTCAACAGGCTGTCTCTCATCTGCCCGGCACCGGTCTCGGTGTCGAAGGCCAATACAACCAAATCGCTCATATTTCGAATCCTCCCTTTAATCTTTTAATCTTATAATATTTAGGTATTTATCGCATATATACTTTCTGCATAGTTATCATGAAAAGTTTGATTTCCCATGAGCTTGATAGCAAAAATTGATGTTGCCCCATTCCGACCTTAATCTGCCTGCCGGCCTAGAAGGTCTGGCCGATCTGGCCCGGGATCTGCGACTAGTGGTGATATTAGCCCTCTAAAAAAGAAAATAAAAATAGGTGGAAAAGCCAGGCGGCTCACTTGATCTTTTTCTCGAGCTTCTTGAGCTTCTTTTTGGCGGATTCGCTACCCGAAGCCGCCTGCTTCGAGAGCTCTTCTGCCTTGGCCTTCTTCACTTTGTTCAGCTTCTCCATCTGTTTCTTACTCGTTGGCATACAGTCACCTCGCTACGCCTTTGGCTGATTCTATTTAGCTTTTTTCCGTCTTAATAATATCTATGTATCGTTGTACCAGCCTATAAAACATTTCCGCAGGATATCGCGAACCTTGGTCCTGTTCGATTTCATATCTTCCCACCACCACTCCTCTGCATATCCTTCATACGCTCCTGCTTCTCCCCGGCAGAGGCCCCCAGCGTCGCCAGCCCGAAGGCCATGGGGCACGGCGTCGCCTCCGTCTTCATGACCAACTCGATCTCGCCACAGGCCAGGCCCCGCAGCACCTCTTTGATGTTCTCCACCTCAAACCTGTCCTCGATTATCTCCCGAAAGCTCTCCCGCAGCACGGCGAACTCATCCAGCTTGCCGGCAAAGCCGATGAGCATGTCTGCGTCAAACTGCTGGTGCCGGGCGGACTTCTGCCGCCCCTTGTAGCTCTTCAGGATCATAAAGGAGCGGGTGGCATTGATGCGAAAGACGCTCTTTAAAAGGCTCGTGTTCTGCAAGGATCGAAAGAGAAGCTGCTCGCAGTTCTCCTCCCGGATGGATCCCATGATGGCCGGCAGATTCACCTTGCCGGACAGGGGAAGGGAGAGCACAAAGCCCGAGTCGAAGGTGGTGATGCAGATGTCGCTCATCCGCTGCTGGGAGAGAAGGTAGGCCATCATGCGGGCTAGCCCCTCGTTAAAGCGCAGGCCGTAGCCGGAGAGGAAATAGTAGATCCTGCGGCCGGTCTCCCGGTCGAGGCACTCCTGCACCACTATTCTGCAGTTGGTGGGAACCGCATCCTCTCCTAGGAAGCCGATCTGCTGGCGAAAGATCTCGCAGATGGAGCGGGCGCTGTTCTCGTCGATGGGGTACTGGCTCTGCAGCCAGCGGACTACGGCGCTACTATTATTATCATTATCATCCTGTCCCGCCCGGCCCTTCCTCATTTGGCTTTTCATCATCCAGAGCATGTCGCTTTTGAAGGACAAAATGCTCCTGGCCAGGTCAAAGGATAAGGGCAGCCTCTCCGAGGACCAGGTGGGGATATTGGGCCGGCCAGCTGCGGCGTCAACGTAGATCTTGCCGCCCCGCCGGTAGCAGAAGGAATAAGCCCCGCCACCAATGGAAAATACGTCCCCTTTGTCCAGCTTTTCCATGTATTTCTCATCCAGCCTTCCTAACCAGTGACCATCCCGGGTGAGCACATCGCAGGTGAACTGATCCGGTATCATGCCCGAGTTGGTGTAGTAGATCATGCGGGAGCTGCCGCCTCGCGTTCCTATCATTTTCGTCCCGGCATCGCAGCGAATCTTGGCGTAGATCTGCCTCTCCTGCATGCCTTCGTGGGCTGAACAGAGGTAGAGCACAGCGCTCATCAGCTCCTCTTCGCTTAGGCTCCGGTAGCAGTAGGACCTTCTCACCACTCGCAAAACTTCGTCCACAGTCCAGTCTCTCTCCAGCACCATGCCCAAAAGGTGCTGGCAGAGGGCGTCCAGGGCATTTTTGGGAATGTGAATTCTGTCCACTTCGCCCTCTTTTGCCCTCTCCAGCATCACGGCGCACTCCATCAGCTCCTCTCTGTCCAGGACGATTATCCGGCCTTTTACGGCTCTGTCTAGGCTGTGGCCCCCTCTGCCGAAGCGCTGCAAAAGCGCGGCAACGGACTTGGGCGAGCCGATCTGCAAGACGAGATCGATGTAGGGCATGTCGATGCCAAGCTCCAGAGAGGTGGAAGAGCAGACGGCTTTGAGCAGCCCCTGCTTGAGACGGCTCTCCGTGTCCAGCCTTCCCTCCTTGCCCATGGAGCCGTGGTGGCAGGCAGAGTTCTCGGCATTGTAAAACAGAGGGAAGCGCTGCTTGAGGTTGAATAGCGTTCGCTCCGCTCCATTGCGGCTGTTGGTGAAGATGAGGGTGCTCCGGTGCTCCTGGATATGACGGTGCAAGAGCTCGTAGAGCCTATCGTACAGTTCTTTTTGGTCGGCAAGGACGAGATCGGGCACCGGGCAGAGCAGGCGCAGGTCAAAGCGGCGGGAGAAGCGGCAGTCCACCACCTGCACAGGCCGGTAGTTTCCTGCCAGAAAGTTTGCCACTTCTTGCAGCGGTTCCACAGTGGCCGAGCAGCCGATGCGAACGAAGCTTCCTGAGGCGGGATCGACAGATTGAAAAAGCTCCCCTACCCCGCCTCTTTCGCCTTGCAACTCTCTCTTCAGCTCCTCCAGTCGTTCCAGGCTGAGGGAGAGGTGCACGCCGCGCTTGGAGGCGGCCAGGGAATGGATCTCGTCCACGATCACCCAGCGCACCGTACTGAGCTTCTCCCTAAAGCGGGGAGAGCTGAGAAGGATGGCCAGGGATTCGGGTGTGGTGTTGAGGATGTGGGGTGTCTTCTTCAGCATGCGGGCCTTTTCCTGGGCCGAGACGTCTCCGTGCCGGATGGCGTGCCTGATCTCCTGCACTTCCAGCCCTCGCTGCAAAGCCAGGGCCTGCATCTCCTGCAGGGGACGCTCCAGATTTTTGTGAATATCATTGGCCAGAGATTTGAGCGGAGAGATGTAGAGGCAGTAGACCATGTTTGCAAGCTCTCCTTTTGCAGCCATGATGAAGAGCTGGTTGATGATGGAGATGAAAGCGGAGAGGGTCTTGCCCGAGCCGGTGGGCGAGCAGATGAGCACGTTCTTGCCCTGCTGGATGAGGGGCACGCCCAGGCGCTGGGGCGGGGTGAATAGGCCTTCGGCTGAGCGGAAGGTGGCAAGCCACCAGTCCCGCACGACGGGGTCGAAGAGGGAGAGGAGGGCGGCGTCTTCGGGGGAGACGGGCAGGGCATCGGGAGCAGGGGCGTCTGGGGAGGAAGCGGGCATTTACGTGGATATTGGAGGGGATTCGAAATAGATCTTTTGGCTGTTTCATAGAATAACTATTTCATAGCGTAAGGCTACATATCTATTAAAATGCATGGTGGATGAATGAGTGGAAGTAGAGTGCAGAGGAACCCAAGTGATAATGCAGCATGACTCGAATCTCCGTTAGTGAGCCTGTACTTCGCTGGGCTTTGGAGCGCTCTTGCCAGAGGGCAAACCTTGAAGGTAAGTTTCCCAAACTTCCCGAATGGCTGAGTGGCAGTGGCAAACCCACATTACATCAACTTGAGGACCTAGCAAAGGCCACCTCGACGCCACTGGGATATTTCTTTCTTTCCGAACCACCCGAAGAGCGGCTTTCCATTCCTCATTTTCGTACCCTTGCTAGTGAGCGTTTGCGCCTGCCCAGTCCCGATCTGCTTGAGACTGTCCAGTTGATGGAGCAACGGCAGACCTGGATGCGTGAATATCAGATCGAACAAGGCCACAAACCATTGGGTTTCGTCCGTTCGGCACAACTGACTATCGAGCCTGAGCAGCAAGCTGACGAGATGCGGCGGACGCTAGGCCTGGCCAAAGGATGGGCATCGGACCAACCCAGATGGACGGATGCATTGCGACATCTGCAAAGCAAGATCGAGGAGGCAGGTATTCTCCTGGCAGTAAGCGGTATCGTCGGCAATAATACACATCGCAAGTTAGATCCCGTTGAATTTCGAGGTTTTGTTTTGGTGGATGAGTATGCACCACTTGTTTTCGTCAACGGTGCGGATGGCAAAGCCGCGCAAATGTTTACTCTGGCGCATGAACTGGTGCACATATGGTTTGGCAGCAGTGCCGTCTTTGACTTGCGAGAACTTCAGCCTGCGGATAATGAAACGGAACGGGCCTGTAACCGCGTTGCTGCCGAATTTTTAGTCCCGGCGAGCCTGCTATGTGATTTTTGGCCAAATGTCAGGCAAGAGCCGGAACGATTCCAGGCTGTCGCTCGCCACTTTAAAGTGAGCGAACTCGTTGCTGTCCGACGAGCGTTGGATCTGGGTCTTATCACAGAAAGCGAATTTCGAGATTTCTACCGAGATTACCAGGAAAAAGAGCGCCGTGCCGCTGCTCAGGGCCAGGAAGGCGGAAACTTCTACGCCACACAGAATTTGCGCATTGGTCGTCGCTTCGCTGAGGCTGTAATAAGTGCCGCCAGGGAAGGAAAGCTTCTCTACCGTGATGCATATCAATTAACGGGGCTCTATGGAAAGACCTTTGAGCAATATGCGAATTATCTTCTAAATGGTGGGGCAACGTGACCGCCTCTCGAACCTACGTTCTCGATGCTAATGTGTTCATCGAGGCAGCACGTCACTACTACGCCTTCGACATTGTACCGTCCTTTTGGCAGATGCTTATTGATCATGCCAATAATAGCCTGGTACTGAGCATTGACCGCGTCAAATTCGAGCTTGAGAGAGGCAAGGACGAGCTTGCGAAATGGGCCAACGGGAGCTTTCATGAGCAATTTGCCTCGACAGAAGAAGAGGATGTAATCGCTGCTTACCGTAAGATTATGGTCTGGTCTCAAGGTCAGGCTCAGTTTACACCTGGAGCCAAGGCCGAATTTGCCAGAGTGGCAGATGGATGGTTGGTGGCATATGCCCTGGCCAATGTATGTATTGTAGTCACGCGTGAGCAGTTTAATTCTGAGGCAAAGGCAAGAATTAAGATCCCGAATGTATGCCGAGCGTTCGGTGTCCAGTACGTAGACACATTTGAAATGATGCGTGAACTGGGAGTCAGGCTGGGCTGAAATGCCACTCAATTCCCGTCTTCCAGCAGCGGATCTTGCCTTCCGTTCAGGGCAAACGCTTCCTCCCTCTCGATGCAGGTGGGGCAGGTGCGGCAGGGCCGTTCTTCTCCCTTGTAGCAGGACCAGGTTAGCTCGTAGGGCACCGACAAATCCAGGCCCATCCTCACGATCTCCGCCTTGCTCATATCCACAAAAGGAGCCTGCAGCTCTACGGGATGCCAGGCGGTAGCGAGCCGGATAGCAGGGCGCAGCGCCTGAACAAACTCTGGCCGGCAGTCGGGATAGATGGTGCTATCATTCTTGTGAGCCGCGTAAAATACCTCGGGGATCTCGTGAGCCTCGGCGTAGCCCGCCGCCACGGAGAGCATGATCATGTTGCGATTGGGCACGATTGTTTTTTTGGCGGCCTCTTTTGTGTAGTGGCAGCTAGGCACTTCCTTTCCTCCCAGCAGGGCGCTGTCGCCCAAAAGGCATGCGAGAGAGCTGAGATCGACGATGTGATGCGTGATGTCCAGCCTTTTTGCAATCGCTTTTGCAGAGGCTATCTCTTTTTTGTGCCTCTGGGCGTAGTTGAAGGTGAGAGCCGCCACCTCATAGCCGTCAGACTGCATCTTGTAGAGCAATGTGGTCGAATCCACCCCCCCGGAAAGAATTAAAACGCCTCTCATTTTATATCGTTCTCGCTTAACTTTCTCATAACGAACTATCTTGGTGTAATCTCAGCGCCTTTGCCAGCTCTTCTATTCTGACCGGTTTTCTGATGTAGTCGTCCATGCCCGCCTCTAAACACATCTCTCTGTCGCTCTTAAAAGCAGCCGCCGTCATAGCAATGATCTTGGGGCCGTCTGACCACCTCTGGCGAATAGCCTTTGTAGTCTCCAGACCATCCATCTCCGGCATCTGCACATCCATCAATACTACGTCATAGCTCTGGCGTTCCAGGGCCTGCAGGACTTCATGGCCATTGCAGGCCACATCCCCTCTTAGCCCCAGCTTAGCAAGCATGCGCAGTGCAACTCTTTGATTAATCATATTGTCTTCAGCCAGCAGTATGCGCAAGGGTTGATCGTGGTCTCCATGAGAAACGGCCTTGGTACAAAAGGCGCTCTTGCCTGTGTCAATCGGAGCACTTAGTGTCGGATGCACCTTTATTGTAAAATGAAATGTCGAACCCATTCCTGTCTGGCTTTCAACCCAGATTTGTCCGTTCATCATCTCGACAAGCTTCTTGCTTATGGCCAGGCCTAGGCCCGTGCCTCCGTACCTGCGTGCCGTTGAGGCATCAACCTGACTGAAGAGCTGAAATAAGCGGTCAGCTTTATCCTCAGGAATTCCAATACCAGTATCTTTAACGGCAAAATGAATCTCATTGCTGTCACCATCTATCATTCTTCCAGAAACAACGATTGATATGCAGCCCTTTTCGGTAAATTTGACCGCGTTACCTATCAAGTTAACCAAGATTTGGCGAAGCCTGGCATGGTCACCCAAAACCACAACCGGAATATCTTGCTCGATTCTATATTCCATCCTAAGGCCTTTCCTAGTTGCGTTTTCAGCTCCTAGATCAATGGATTCCTCAATGCACCTTTGCAGGCTGAAGGGCTGATGCTCCAGATCCATCATTCCCCCCTCGATCTTAGAAATATCAAGAATATCGTTTATAATGTCGAGCAGAGCTTCTCCACTGCTACGTATGGTTTCTACGTATTCTTTCTGCTCGATCGTAAGCTCCTCGTCCATTAGCAGGCCGGTCATGCCTATCACAGCATTCATAGGCGTGCGAATTTCATGGCTCATGTTCGCCAGGAAATCCGACTTGGATTTTGTCGCGGTCTCTGCGACTTCCTTGGACGCTCGAAGCATATCTTCTGCTCGTTTGCGCTTGGTAATATCTTCTACAGTTCCGTCATAGTGCAATCCATTCTCATCTTGCACTATCTTGGTGTTCATGGAGACCCAGAACTTCGTGCCATCTCTTCGTTGCACTTCAAGTTCGAATCCTTCCAGGAAGCCCTTTTCAATGAGTTGATTTATTGCTCGCTGTCTATCCTTTGGATTAAAATAGAGCTGCTGACCGATGTCAGTAACGCAAGCTATCATCTCTTCCGGGCAGCTATATCCAAAGAGCCGCGCAAAGGCGGGATTTACGCTCAGGTATCTGCCATCAGGTATGCTCTGATATAAACCAAGTATAGAGTTTTCAAAGATATTATGATATTTTTCCCGGCTTCTTCTGAGATCTTTCTCTGCAAACTTGCGCTCGGTGATGTCGCGTATGGATTCGATCACCCCTATGACATTTCCTGAGGAGTTATAAAGAGGTGCGGCTTTACCCCAGATATAAGAGCCACCCTTTCTTATGGTGGCGATATATGCTTCGCCGCTAATGCTATTGCCGTCCCTCCGAAGATTCGAATATTTTGCTTCATTGATTGCATCGGGTTTTAAGACCAGATCTGCTAAAGTGGGTCGCCTGATCCCATAGATCGGCAGAGCATACTCATAATTGCCTTTGCCCAGAATATCGGTGGCCAGGGTTCCAGTCAGCTCTTCCATGGCTTTATTCCAGGCGATCACGATGCCATTCAGGTCTATGGCCAGGATGGCATCTGGAATGAAGTCTATGATTTCTGCTGGTCGGACGGTTTCTATATCAGTGTTTTTTCCTGTCATGAATTGCATCTAAATCTCATTTTTCCGATCATGTTTCCCCATGGGCGTTACCAGGATCTTGTCCACTCTGCGCTCATCCATGTCTACAACCTCAAAGCGGTAGCCACCCCACTCGAAGTGATCTCCTGCGGTAGGTATCTTCTCCAAATGCGCCATCACAAATCCGCCTAAGGTTATGTATTGATAATCCTCTTCCTCGGGCAGCCCTTCCGGGTCGATCGTCTCTCTGAAGTCATCCACCGGCAGAGCGCCATCCACCAGCCAGGAGCCGTCTTCCCTCTTCACTACTTGCAGCTCAGCCAGATCATCGATGTGCGGTATGTCTCCTACCAGTCCTTCCAGGAGATCTACCAGGGTAACTATTCCCTGCACCGATGCATATTCATCTAAAACTATGGCCAGATGAATTCCCGTCTGCTTGAACCTCTCCAGCACCTTTAGGGCCCTCATGCTCTCCGGAACAAAGAGGGGCGGCAGGAGAGATGTCTTGAGGTTAACCTTTTGGTCGGCCAGGTTGCAGCTCAGCAGATCCTTGGACTGGACTACTCCCAGGACATTGTCCAGCTTCTTGCTGCAGACCGGAAACATGGAGTATGCACCGCCTGCTATCTTTCGGGATATCTCTGCTGCTGATTCATCGATGTCCAGCCACACGATCTCACCTCTGGGGGTCATGATGGAGTTTACCCTTCTGTCTCCCAGGGAGAAGACCCTCTCCATGATGTCCTGCTCCTCCTCCTCGAACACGCCTGCCGTAGTTCCCTGGTCGATCAGGATGCGTATCTCTTCCTCGGTCACAGCAGGCTCGGTGTAGGCCTTCACCCCCAGCGCCCTCAGCACCAGATCGGTGGAGGCACTGAGCAGGACAATCACGGGAGAGACAAGACGGGAGAAGGTAGCCAAGGGAGCAGCAGCTAGAGAGGCGAAGCGCTCCGGATTGCTCAGCGCGATTCTCTTGGGGACAAGTTCTCCAATGACCAGGTTGAAGAAGGTGATCATTAGGACGACAGAGACCAAGGCCAGGCCGCCGCTGTATGGGGTTAGGGCCGGAATGGAGCTGATGTTAAGAGCCAGCTCATCCGCAATAGTTGCGCCTCCATAGGCCCCCGTCAAGGTAGTGATGAGAGTTATGCCGGTCTGCACTGTGGAGAGTAGGCGGTTGGGATTTTCAGCCAGTTCCAGGGCTGCCTTTGCACCTGCATGGCCTTCTTCTGCAAGGACCCTGAGCCGGGCCTTGCTGGAGGAGACCACGGCCATCTCGGTCATGGAAAAGGCACCGCTGGCCAGGAACAGGAGAAAAATGATCAGGATTTCAGTGAGCATGATCGAGTGCCCTCGCTATCCATTTCGTTGCATTTACTTGATTAAATCCCTGGCGGCTCATTTTAAAGGTTAACTACTTGGGAGTTATTTATAGCTTCGCCGAGGGGGCTCGGTGGGCTGGATTGAAGACGATATCTTTACAAATGTTTATTCTTCTTTACCTTGTAACTTTGATGGGTCTAAAAATTCAAAACTTGACTCTACAAAAGATTATTAAATCATAAGATGCTAGTTACCTTATCGTAGGGCTAGTTAGATCTATGATTTTTGGTGTATGCAGCATGGTGGATACTTATGTTTGGATATGGGCTGATCGAATCGCTGGGACATCACAATGGGTGCCGGTGTGGATGTAGGGCTTCCTTTTTGGATGGTAATCGCTCATTGGCGAAACAAGTGACATGGCTTGCTTTTCTATTGATTATCTCGTTGACACTTTTTGCAGGAATATGCACAGCCGTGATCCAACTAGACGGTGAGGGATCTGCAAGTGTTGTGGCATGTTCCCTGAATTGCGATCGGTACGCCATTTCATTAGGTGATATAAATTATGACAAGGCATCTGACAGCACAGATTTTGCCTACGCCGTATCGGTTGGAAACGGTACCTGCGGAATGCAAAGCTGGTTCCTTGTTGCAGGTGGATGCCTTAATGCTACGGATATCCTGTCCGCCAGCCCGGCCCCCTGGGAGTTCATCGAGATTGAGGATCAGCCTGGAGTGCGGGCTATCGTGTTTGACACCGGCATCGAATCACCTGAGGCAGGAAAACCTGACCGGTCCCGGATCTATTCTTTAAAGCTCGCGGGAAACTGGTCAGGAAAAATTGCACCAGTTGAGGCGGCAATCGTTACCATTGGTGGAAAGTGCTCACAGAATGTAATGGGGCCTAGCTGCTAGATTCAATGCGATCGTGGATGGATGGTGCAAATTACATGAAGCTCTCTGAATTAAAAATGCAAAGCGTTGCCCGTGTGATCAAAGCTCTGCTCTTAGCCACTCTGATCATTTTGGTGATGCAGCCAATGGGTGCGCAAGGCTCCACGATCACAATAAGCAGTTGGAATGTGGTGAGTGTTTCCCATCCCAGCCTTCCTTCTTCAGCTACTGCGGCAGGGGAAATCATCGCCGGTGGATATAAGATGTATTGTACAAATCTGCATGTAAGTACCACCGGTGGGATCACATATTCTCCTGGAAACAATGTTAATATTCCTCAAATTATCTATATACTGAATAATTATTATCCTGTTATTCCGAACAAGCCTTCTGGTCTAACCACACCTAATGATATTTCTGCGGCAGTGCAATTGGCGATCTGGCATTACTCTGACGGTATTGATATCAGTTCTAGTGGGTCTGGAACCCCTTTGAACATATTTAACGCTGCAAGAGCGATTATTGCTGATGCAGATAGTCATGTGAGTATTCCTACATATGCTCTTTCCTTCGATCAGCAGTCGGCCATTAACTCGGTGGGCGAGATTCATACTATAAAAGCCAAACTTACTCAGGATGGCGTTGCTGTAGCAAACAAGCAGGTAAGTTTCAGCGTCAGCGGTGCAAACTCGGCGACTGGGTCCGCCAGTACTGACACTTACGGCAATGCAACATTTTCTTACACCGGCACAACGGAAGGGACGGATACCATAACTGCTACCGCTGCAAGCATAACTCCTGTTGGACTTCGCTGGGTGAGCGAGGGCAAACAGGATCTAATCATGGCGGGGCAATATCCCCTATCCAATACTGCGACGAAGCGATGGGTAGTCGCGCTCTGCAGCAACTATGCTGTAGCTCTCGTAGGAAGCAGCTATGATATTGCCACAGGCAGGACTACGTTTACCTATCATGTTTCCGCATCATCTGATCCGGAAATAAGCCATTGGGTGCTAAAGCTGGATCCGTGTATAAGCTCTAGCGATGTATTTAAATCAGGTTCTGTCTCTGGATCGCCTTCTGTAAATGGTGTATTTGAAAATCTTGACCCTACGACTGGCATCCGCGGAATCAAGTTTGAATCTCCTGGTGTAACGACAGGTGGATCAAGAGACTTCTATATCATCTTGAACGGATACTGGCCACAGGCCACAGGACAGGCTGCAATAAAAACAGGAAAGCTAGAGGGTTCAGGTACCAAGGTCTGCTATTATGAAATCAATGGGCCAAAGTGCCTGTCCGATCTTTACGTAACAAAGCGTGCAACGACTGCATGTGATGAGATCAGTTATTCTATCGAATACGGGAACAGAGGCACCGATCGAAATACGAACGTTAAGGTGATCGATGACTACGACCAGAATAAGGTTACGGTAAAGCCTGGAACTATTACCGGAGGGGGCACTGATGATGGAGATAAGATTACCTGGTCTATTGGAGTTCTCCAGGCTCGCGACTATCCTTATACAATAAGTTATGCAGTCAGCGTTAAGCCGGGCCTTTCTGCAGGCACAAAAATAGTCAATGAAGTAGTCATCCAGGGAGACCAGCCGGAGAGCAGCACGGAAAATAATAAAGTCCGTGTCGAGGTTAGCCCGATAGTAAGCCCGACGGTTGATGTGGGCTCAGACAAAGTAGACTGCAAGACTTCGATCGCAGCGATCGCGGTTAGCGGAACCGTCTCAAATGCAGCCAGCGTCTTGTGGACTACATCTGGAACAGGCACTTTTGCCGCTCCAACATCAGCCGTAACGACCTATATTGCCAGTGATGCCGATAAGGCCTCACTGACCGGAGTTACTCTAACACTGACAGCCACTGGAATCACTCCATGCACGGGAACGGCTTTCGATTCACTCATCCTGACGTTCCAGGCTGCACCCACTGTGGATGTTGGCACGGACAAGGTTGACTGCAAGACATCGGTTGATGCTATCGATGTTAGCGGAACCGTCGCAAATGCCGCCAGCGTCTTGTGGACT
>SESG01008832.1_pt1 | contig 97893 bp, 102 predicted proteins | sample 3171421 | NCBI WGS metagenome assembly SESG01 (sample SAMN10866946, study PRJNA518727) | freshwater metagenome | biome: subpolar coniferous forest; feature: holomictic lake; material: water; isolation source: holomictic Lake 227, 6 m and 8 m depth | place: Canada: near Kenora, Ontario | collected...
CGTTGATTCTGAACTTGGCGGAGTGGTTATTCCATCGGCCGTAGGGTCGGGAAAATCGACGATAGCCAGGGCCTTTGCCGATATTCTTCCCAAAGGCACCCCTTTTGTAGAACTGCCTCTTAACGTTACCGAAGATCGTCTGATTGGCGGTGTTGATCTGGAGGCAACTCTTGCCACCGGTATTCGCGTCGTCCAGCACGGAGTGCTTTCGAAGGCGAATGGCGGCGTTCTCTATGTCGACTCCATCAGTCTCCTCGACAGCTCAGCCGTGTCGCACATCATGGATGCTATTTCACGCGGCGAGGTTCTTGTCGAGCGTGAAGGGCTCAGTGAGGTGCATCCTGCAAAGTTCATGCTTGTGGGCACCTATGATCCAACTGACGGAGAGGTCCGGATGGGTCTGCTTGACAGGATCGGGATTATTGTTCCCTTTACTGCGCAGAACGACTACAGGGCACGCAAGAAAATCGTCAACATCGTCCTTGGCACGAGAGACGCAGAGGATACGAGCGACGAACTGAAAATGCTTTCCGGTCTTATCCAGGCCGCCCGAGAGCAGTTGCCGCACGTTTCGATAACCAGCGAACAGTTGCAGGCGCTGATACAGACTGCGATCAGTCTTGGTGTCGAGGGTAATCGTGTTGATATTTTTACAGTTCGTGCCGCCATAGCCAGCGCAGCACTTGCACAGCGCAGCGACGTTGAGGAAGAGGATATGAAGCTTGCCATCAAGCTCGTGCTTATTCCCCGAGCTACCCGCATGCCCGACAGGGAAGCTTCAGCAGACGAGATGCCCCCTCAGGAAGAGCCTCCCGAGGACGAAGAGCCCGAAGGCGAGGATGAAGAGGCACCAGCCGATACTCCGGATGCCGAAGCCGAAGAGGAGCAGAAAGAGACTCCCGACATGATTGAGGAACTGATGATGGATGCCATCGAAATGGAGCTTCCGGACAACATTCTCAATATCTCGCTCGCTTCGAAAAAGAAAACTACCACAGGAAGCCGTGGTGAAGCGCTCAACAATCGTCGAGGACGTTTTGTAAGAGCCCAGCCCGGTGAGATGCGTACCAATAAAGTTGCGCTGATTCCAACACTCATTTCAGCTGCCCCCTGGCAGGAGACCCGCCGGCGCGACAGCAAAATGGCCGGGAGAGCGAAAACAGCTCTTCTTATCACGAAAGATGATGTGAAAATCAAGCGCTTCCGCGACAAGTCCGGCACCCTCTTTATTTTCATGGTTGATGCCTCAGGCTCCATGGCACTGAATCGTATGCGCCAGGCCAAGGGTGCGGTAGCAAGCCTTCTGCAGAATGCCTATGTGCATCGCGATCAGGTTGCCCTTATCTCGTTCCGTGGAAAACAGGCCCAGGTTCTCCTGCCGCCCTCACAGAGCGTGGATCGCGCAAAACGCGAACTTGACGTCCTTCCCACAGGAGGCGGAACACCACTCGCTTCGGCACTCTACCTCGGATGGGAGACTGCCAAGCAGGCGAGAACGAAAGGTATTTCCCAGATCATGTTTGTGCTCATCACTGACGGACGAGGAAACATCGGTCTGCAGGCCACCTTTAACCCGGATGCTGAAAAGCTTCCGAAAGAAGAGCTTGAAAAGGAGATCGAAGCATTATCTCTTTCTATCCAGGCTGATGGTGTTGCTTCTATCGTCATCGATACCCAGATGAACTACCTTTCGAGGGGCGAAGCTCCAAAACTTGCCCAGAAGCTCGGTGGCCGCTACTTCTACCTGCCCAACGCAAAAGCCGAGCAGATCGTTGAAGCTGCACTGAGCTTTTAACTGCCCGAGGCCCTTCCTGCAGAATTCCGGGGAGGGCATTTTTCGGATTTCATCCCCTTCTTTTATACATTAGAGGTAGCTATATTTTTTATTTGTAAAAAAAGGAACCTCTAATTATTACCCACCGGTTACCATCATGTCTAATCGTCGTAAAGTAGTAGCTATTGTCGGACTTGAGCAGTACAACGCAGGCCTCTGGAAAAAGATTAAAGGGCTTCTTTCGAGCGAAGCCGACCTCATCCAGCTCAGTGATGTAGATCTCGAAAAACAGAACCCTGAAGCCGCGACAGCCATTCATGAAGCCGACTGTGTCTTCATGAGTATGATAAATTTCAAGGAACAGATCGACTGGTTCAAACTGCAGCTCGATCAGTCAACCAACGATAAAACAGTTTTTGTCTTCGAGTCAATGCCTGAAGCCATGGCACTGACCAAGGTGGGGAGCTATTCAGTAGGTGATGGAAAGGCCGGCATGCCGGATATGGTTAAAAAAATAGCCAATATGCTGGTGAAGGGGCGCGATGAAGATGCTCTCTATGGCTACATGAAGCTCATGAAAATCATGCGCACCATTCTGCCGCTTGTCCCTAACAAGGCAAAGGATTTCAAAAACTGGCTGCTGGTCTATTCATACTGGATGCAGCCGACGGCGGACAATATTGCCAACATGTTCCGCCTTATTCTTCGTGAATACTTTAATGAGCGCGTTACTGTCGGTGCCATTGTTGATGTGCCGAACATGGGTATCTATCACCCTGATGCCCCGGCATACTTCAAGGATATCAAGAGTTATAAAAACTGGCTGAAAAAACGCGGAATTAATATTGACAAGGGCCAGAAAATTGCCCTTTTGTTTTTCCGTAAGCACCTTCTTCAGGAAAAAACCTACATCGACAACACAATCCGTGCGTTCGAAAAGCGCGGAATCCATCTTTTTCCAGCCTTTGTGACCGGTGTTGAAGGTCATGTCCTTGTTCGTGACTGGTTGATAAAGGAGAATATTGACCTGCTTGTCAACATGATGGGCTTCGGCCTTGTGGGAGGCCCAGCAGGCTCCACCAAACCTGGAACAGCCGCTGAAGCGCGTCACGAGATCATGACAAAGCTCGACGTTCCCTATATAGTAGCACAGCCTCTGTTGACTCAGGGTTTTGAATCCTGGAAGGAGCTTGGTGTTTCTCCCATGCAGATGACTTTTACCTACGCTATTCCTGAAATGGATGGCGCGGTATGTCCAGTTGTTCTCGGGGCATTGCAGGATGGCAAGATAGAGACCGTTCCTGAGCGCATCGACCGTCTTACCGGACTGGTCTCCCAGTGGCTCCGTCTGCGTGCGGCGTCCAACCGGGATAAAAAGATTGCCTTTATTGTTTACGACTATCCTCCAGGGTTAGGCAAAAAAGCAAGTGCGGCACTGCTCGATGTTCCCAGAACGCTTTTTGCAGCCCTGCAGAGGCTGAAAAAAGAGGGATACAATGTCGGTACCCTGCCTGAAAGTTCCGATGCGCTCTTCCATGCGCTTGACAGGGCAACCGATCACCAGGTTCAGCAGAATAAACCCGATGCCCTTAAAGTCAGTTATGACACATTCAAGGAGCTGACTTCATCAAAAGAGCGTGAACGCATAGAAGACCGGTGGCAGAAGTTCCCCGGTGATATCGTTCCAATGGGAGATCAGGATGTTTTTGTCGGCGGCATACGGTTCGGCAATATCTTTATCGGCGTTCAGCCTCGCATCGGTATGCAGGGCGATCCCATGCGGCTTCTCTTCGACAAGGAAAATACGCCGCATCACCAGTATATAGCATTCTACCGCTGGATAAGCCGTGAGTTCAAGGCACATGCCATGGTGCATGTCGGTATGCATGGCTCAGTTGAGTGGATGCCCGGACTGCAGACGGGCTTAACTGGCGATTGCTGGCCTGATGCCCTTCTAGGCGAGGTTCCGCATATCTATATTTATCCGGTCAACAACCCGAGCGAATCGACTATAGCAAAACGCAGGGGACTGGCCACAATGGTATCCCATGTTGTTCCTCCGCTCTCACGCGCCGGTCTTTACAAGGAACTTCCAGCACTCAAGGATCTGCTCGTTGATTTCCGCGAACGATATCATAAAACTTCATTTGACGAGGAGGGAGATGTTTCAGGTATTGAAGAGGCTATCATGCAGAAAGCCGAACTTCTCAACCTTACTGACGATTGTCCGCGCCGGGAGAGTGAAGATTTCAGTGAATTTGTCAGCCGTCTCTATATCTATATTGCAGAACTTGAAAACCGTCTGATTTCCAATTCGCTTCATGTCTTCGGCGAAGCGAGTCCTCTTGAGTCACAGGTTATAACGATCACCGAAACACTCAAGAACAGGGGAGAAGAGGGCAAAACCCTGCCTTATATTCTTATGACAACGTCAGGCAAAAACGGCCACTACGACAGTTATGAGGAGCTGACCACCATGTCAAGAAAAGGTGATGAGGAGGCTATTCGACTTCGCGAGTGGGTTGAAAGTGCCTGCCGCAATTTTGTACAGCAGGTATTTTTTGATCACAAAAACGTTGCGCTGGTCTTTTCGTCGATCACTGGCGGCACAAAGCTCCCTTCTGAATATATGCCCTTCATAGATCAGCTGACCCAGGAAGGCGCCAAGCTTCTCTATGCCCTGCGCGACAATACCGGCGAAATGGAATCGCTTATGAGAGTTCTCAACGGGCGTTATATTTCATCCGGTCCCGGAGGCGATCTAGTGCGTGACGGTATCAATGTGCTGCCGTCAGGACGCAATATTCACTCCATCGATCCATGGAGAATCCCTTCTGTAATGGCCTTCAAGCGGGGTACGCTGATTGCCGACAGCATTATCAAGCGGCACCTCGAAGAAAATGAAGGACAATATCCAGAAACCATTGCCCAGGTGCTCTGGGGGCTCGACACCATCAAAACCAAGGGTGAGGCAGTTGCTGTCGTTATTCGACTGATGGGCGGTGAACCTGCCTACGATGCTTTTGGTAAAATCAGCCACTACAGCCTTGTTCCTCTTGAAAAGCTCGGCCGTCCGCGCGTTGATGTTCTTATGCAGCTCAGCCCGATTTTCCGCGATGCTTTTGGTCTTCTCATGGACCAGCTTGACCGCCTTATCAAGGATGCGGCCAGGGCTGATGAGCCGATAGAGATGAACTATATTAAAAAGCATGTTGACGAAGCTCTTGCGTCGGGTGCCGAGTTCGACAGCGCTACATCACGTCAGTTTACCCAGGCTCCCGGTGCTTACGGCACCTATGTCGATGATATGGTCGAAGACTCTGCATGGGACACGGAAAATGATCTTGACGATCTTTTCATCCGCCGCAACAGCAGCGCATACGGTGGTGGACGAAAAGGGGAGAAGGAGACCGAGATCCTGCAGAAACTGCTCGGCTCTGTTGACCGCGTTGTGCACCAGGTCGACTCCACCGAGTTCGGCATTTCTGATATCGATCACTACTTCTCCTCTTCCGGATCGCTGCAGCTCGCAGCCAGACGCCGCAATACGAAGAATGAGAATATCAAGCTCAACTACGTTGAATCCTTCACCTCCGACATCAAGGTTGACGATGCCGATAAATCGCTGCGTATCGAATACCGCTCAAAACTGCTCAATCCAAAGTGGTTCGAAGGTATGCTGAAACACGGTCACAGTGGAGCTGGTGAAATCAGTAACAGGGTCACCTACATGCTGGGCTGGGATGCTGTAACAAAGAGCGTGGACGACTGGGTCTATAAAAAAACAGCCGAAACCTACGCCCTCGATCCCGAAATGAGAGAGCGGCTTGCTACGCTGAACCCGCAGGCAATCAAGAATATTGTAGGTCGTATGCTAGAGGCTCACGGCAGAGGCATGTGGAAAGCCGATCAGGATATGATCAATGAACTGCAGGAAATCTACGCCGATCTCGAAGACCGCCTCGAAGGCCTGATCGACGAAGACTAAGCTCTATAAGTCCTATAGGTCCCATAAGACCTATAGGACCTATAAAAGCCCTTAAAAGCTCTCTTCACATCGAAGTCGAATAGTTCGGAGCCTCTTTCGTGATCTTCACGTCATGCGGGTGGCTCTCTCTGAGTCCGGCGGAGGTTATGCGGACAAACCGGGTATTGGTTCTCAACTCTTCAATGCTAGTGACTCCACAGTATCCCATAGCGGATTTCAGTCCGCCGATAAGCTGGTATACCACTTCATCAAGTTTTCCTTTTGCTGGAATCCGCCCCTCAATTCCTTCCGGAACATATTTTTTTGACTCGTTCGTAGCATCCTGGAAGTAGCGGTCGCTGCTGCCTTCCGGTTCCGACATGGCGCCTAAAGAGCCCATGCCTCGGTATGCCTTGAACTTTCTACCTTCATAGAGAATTGTTTCGCCAGGGCTCTCATCGGTTCCGGCGAAAATGCTTCCTATCATAACCGAATCAGCGCCTGCTGCAAGTGCTTTGGCAATATCACCGCTGTATTTGACGCCGCCATCGGCAATAATCGGTGTATTGGTTTTTGCAGCCTCTTCCGCACAATTCACAATTGCAGTCAGTTGCGGCATTCCAACACCGGCAACAATTCGGGTAGTACAGATACTTCCCGGTCCGATACCTACTTTTACGCAGTCCGCTCCAGCTTCGATAAGGTCTCTCACCGCTTCAGGCGTTGCCACATTGCCGGCAATAACCTGGAGCTCAGGATAGGCGCTCTTGATGCTCTGCACCATATCAATAACAGCCTTGCTGTGGCCGTGAGCTGTATCGACAGCTACAACATCGACTCCTGCATTGACCAGCGCACTGACTCTCTCAAGCGTATTGCCGCGTATGCCGACAGCAGCTCCTACTCGCAGATGCCCCTGGCTGTCCTTGCAGGCATTAGGAAACTGTTTACGCTTTTGAATATCCTTGAACGTAATCAGTCCTTTAAGGTTGCCGTCATTATCGGTAATGAGCAGCTTTTCGATTTTGTGCGAAAGAAGGATCTTTTCAGCCTTTCCGAGATCAACATCCTCACGGGCCGTAATGAGGTTCTTGCTGGTCATGATGTTTGCAATCTTCGCATCAAGTTCCGGTTTAATCCGGAGGTCCCTGTTTGTGACAATGCCTTTCAGTTTCAAATCGGTATCATCCGGCGATGCAGGTCGCGCAACAACCGGGATCCCGGAAATGGAGTGACGAAGCATCAGGTCAAGTGCATCCTGCATGGTTGCATCTTCGTAGAGGGTAAAGGGGTTGCGGATTATGCCGCTTTCATACCGTTTAACCCTTGCAACTTCCCGGGCCTGCTCTTCGATCGTAAGGTTCTTGTGAATAATGCCGATACCTCCTGCACGAGCCAGTGCAATGGCAAGTCCCGATTCAGTTACGGTATCCATTGCGGCGCTTACCAATGGTATTTTCAGTGAAATTGTTTTGGTAAGCCGGCTTTCAGTTGTTGTTTCTTTAGGGAGAACACTTGAATATGCAGGTATAAGCAGAACATCATCAAACGTCAGTGCTTCATAGAGAATCTTCATAATAGGCCAGGGTGTTAAGAGATTGCTGCTAAATCATTTTTGCCAATTTACAAAAACTGAGCGTAGAATGACAATGTTCGTGACAGAATGCTTTTGAAAATCTAAAATAGAGTGTAAATTGCAGGCCATTTTACAATGGAGAGGTCGCATAGTTGGTCTAGTGCGCTCGCCTGGAAAGCGGGTAGGGTGTTAAAGCCCTCGAGGGTTCGAATCCCTCCCTCTCCGCCCAACAAAAAAGCCCGCCAACCGCGGGCTTCTTTGTTCAAAACTTTCCTCCACTGCCAATTGCCAATTGCCAACTATCTTCACTCAGCAGCAGTTCTCAGTCCTCCTGCCTCTTGCGCGCTCAGCTCAGTCATACTGCAGCGGAGTTCTTTTGATGAGTTGGAGAGCGTTCAGTTCCGGTGGACCAAGCAAACTTACTTGACAGTACCGCCTCAAGATTATCAAGATCAAGGAACGTAGGTTGGTGGATTTGTAGAGAGGAATTTACTTAAGTTTTCCGGCTTGTACTCTTTGCGCACAACGGTCGTATGATGCACACCCTCATATCCATTTATTTTCTCACCAAGTTTTCTTTCGTTCTTTCCAAGAAGCCGATAAAAAAATGTCATGGAATTCCGTATTTCGCCATCTGGTTGACCCTTAGGCATCATTTGAGAGTCCAACGCTAATCCTGCATTTTCCGCCCTGTTCCATAGCCAGGCCAATGCGCAATCAGAGAGGCCGAAATCGGCATAACCTCCCCCAACATTGCAATGTACCCCAGGGAACCACGCTTGCTCCAATACCTGGGATGGAGAGGCATCTTTGTGGCGAGTCCATATTGATGGCTCAAACGGCTTTCGCTTCTCATCGACTGACAAGGCATGATATGCAAACTTTATTAGAGGATTTAATTGTACGTCATGAAATTTGAATTTCGATTTATTCCAAAAGCGAAAAGCGGGAACAGGAATTCCTAATGCGCCAACCGTATCCCATACACCGATAAAGTGTATACCAAAATCTGGCGAGCAATATGCCGCTCGAAAAGCTTTGGCCGCATCGGAGTTAGGTTTACTGCTGTCGTCGCGATCTCGGTAAAGGGTGTAAGCCTCTCCGATTTTTGCAAGATTCTCTCGTTTCAGCAGACCACAATTATGAATCATGCCAGCCAAACTTCTTGCAGTATATGCCCCTCGACTGAAACCAAATAACCATACCTCATCTCCATCGGCATAGTTAAGGCATAAAAAGCGGTATAGATCCTTTATGTTCCTTGTGATTCCTTCGCCGAAAGCTCCTCCGTTTATGTGGTCAATAATGCCGCCTTTCTCACCAACACCCTCGTGGTATGCGAGAACCTGATGCACTCCACTCTTATCTGCAGGTAACACCGCACTGGCTAATTTTACCACGTTAGTTTGTGCGGCCCTGCCCCTATCCTTCTGTTCAGGTTCATTCCATGTCCCGTCTGCACAAACAACCAATCTTTTCATTGCATGTAACTTTTTATGTTCCTGCCATTGTAAACTGTCAATGATCTTATTTCCCTATGAACTTAGTGAAAATAATTGTAAAAATGATGTAATGACCTAACGGACTCTATCAATGGAGTCGAACGAAAGAGGGAGGCCCGAACATCATTTGTGATTTTTAAATCTGCTTTGCAACGATTGCTGCTGTGAGATGGATATACTCATTGGGGACTTGGATGATGAGCTCTCTGCATAGAGAGTGGACAAAATCTTCTTTTGGAGGGTTCAGTTTTGAGAAGGGGGCGATTAAAACTTGTTGAGTATCGAAATTTTCGATAAACGAAATTATCAGTCATCTTCATTCTGCGTTTCCGAAAAAGTCTGCTTAGCAACAGGCTGTGTCTTGTTCGGTTCCTCCCCGGAGGGTTTAAGAAGCTCAAGAGTTTTAGGGTTAAAGAGCAGGTTCCCAGCCACAGCTCCAATAGCCCCGACACCAATCCCGTGAATAGCGTGGAAAAAAAACGGAACAGCTAAAGGGATAGCTAATGGAAGCGCCAGGGGAAGAGTAACAACCGGTGCCAGGAGAACAAGTTGGTATATATCCGGTTGTGTCGTTTTATTTTCTGCTGTATTTTCTTCAGGCATGGCAGTGATAAAATATCATGTTGTAATAAAGATAAACTAATTTTCTCTTTCAACGTAAAACTCTTGTATAGAATGGGAAGGTTTTAGTGATGGTGTCAGAGTGTTGCGTTAAGTAAGCAAAAGAGTAGGTTATGCATCTTCTTCGACGTGCGCATGACTGATATTCTCGCCATCCTGTGCCCTCAACGTGCGGAAGAAGAGGGCAGACAAAATGGTAGTGCACCCCATAATGGTAAATGCATGATGTAAGGCACTGAGAACTGCTGTGTGATCTGATTGTGGAAAGCCATGTAAATACCATGCCGCAACCAGAGAGCCGCAGGCCAGCCCGAAACTGAGCGATATTTGCTGCAGGCAGCTGAAAATAGAACTTGCCATGCTGGAATCTTCGGAAGCGATGTCGGCATAGGCCATACTGTTCATACTTGAGAATTGCAGCGAGTTGAAAAAGCCCAACGCCAGACTGCGCAGGATGATTCCTGTTTGTGGCGTTTCCGGCGTTACGGAGGCAAAGCTGATAATGACCACACCGATCATCATCGTGTTAAAAATTAAAACTTTGCGATACCCATATCTTTTCAGCACAGGTTCAGAAATCAACTTCATGCCCATGGCCGCCGCAGCTGTCGGCATCATAAGAAGGCCGGCATGCCATGCCGGAAGACCGAGTCCCAACTGGTAAAGCAAGGGCATTAAAAACGGCAGGCCGCCGATACCCAGCCTTGTAACAAAACCGCCGACTACGGAAACACGGAAGGTCCTTATTTTGAATAAGGATAGATTCAAGAGAGGGAATTGGTGATGTCTGGCATGCCAGACATATGCCCCCAGCAATCCAAGAGAAAGTCCGAGCAGCGCAAGAATAATGGAACTATCTGCATTATATTCGCCGAATATCTCCAGGATCCACGACAGCAATGCCGTGCCGGAACCAAACAGAATAATGCCGGTAACATCAAGCGGACGCAGCGTATCGCCATGATAATCAGGCATATAGCGATAAATCAAAAACAACGCGATCATGCCTACCGGCACATTGACGAAGAAAATATCGCGCCACGACAACCAATGCACGATAAGTCCGCCGACTGTCGGCCCCAGCAGCGGCCCGATCAGCGCGGGGATAATGACGAAGTTCATTGCGTGCAGAAGCTCTGATTTTGGAAATGTCCGGATGATCGTCAGGCGACCGACAGGAACCATCATGGCAGCGCCGATGCCCTGCAGGATACGCATAGCGATCATCATAGGCGCGTTCACCGATAGGCCGCATAACACAGAAGAGAGGGTGAAAATTAAAATCGCCGTCGAGAAAACACGTCGTGTACCAAAACGATCGGCCATCCAGCCGCTAAAGGGAATGCAAACGGCCAGACTCAGGATATAGCTGGCAACGACGGCTTTAAGGCTGAGCGGCGCGACATGCAGGCTGGCAGCCATAGCGGGCACTGCCGTATTGATGATTGTGGAATCCATCTGCTCCATGAACAGAGCCGTGGCCACAACCCAAGGCAGAAAATGTTTTGTACGCTCTTCATTCATACTGGGGAACATGGCACTGCAAAATGTCAGCTTTCTTCGCAACTTGACAGCGCCCTACGACAACTATACTCAGATCGTCTCTCATCAGCAGGTTGTCAGAACATATCAGTTAATCCCGCCTCATCGAGATGATTCACTGGATGAGACTAATAGGGGGTCTATAATCAAAGTCACTCAATGACTGTTCTTAATTGACAATCATCTCTTTATCCAAGATCAGGCAATTCGGTATGCAGTCATGAAATAGAGTGCACTGTCAGTCGCTCTCTCTGTCTTGTTAAATACTTCGGCTCTGAAGAGCATGAATCTCGATTAACACGATTGCGACAATCAGAAGGACATGAATAAGCCCCCCCATCGTGTAAGAAGTAGCCAATCCTAAAAGCCATAGGAGAGTCAGGAGCGCTGCGATAGTTTCAAACATTTCTTTCTCCTTTTGATGGCGAATACAGGGATAAAAATTTCATAGACCAATGTCTATCAAGCCCTTTATTTTGTATACTAAAATTATATATAATTGGTTCAAAAAAAGCGCTTATTTATTAATAATTATCGCCATTCGGGTTGTATATTGCTTCCAAGTATATATTATTAATATATTTTTATGGGCTTTTTCCTGTTTCAGACCTGATACATTTATAAAACGTCAAGGAGAGTGCGATGAACGTAAGTCCCGAAAACAGTGAAATCTTCAGCGTCTTGCTTGCTGAAGAGTTGACAATTATTAACCAATGACCATTATGAAAAAAGTGCTTGTTGCCGGTGCGTCGGGATATTTAGGCCGATATGCAGTTAATGAGTTCAAGGCGCGAGGATATTATGTCCGGGCCTTTGTGAGAAATTCCGCAAAGATCAAAACGCCGGGCCCTAACATGGAGCCTGCTATTTACAGTATCGCTGACGAGATTGTTGAGGGAGATGTAACCTCCCCGGAAAGTCTCAATGGCTTATGCAAAGGGATTGATATTGTTTTTTCTTCGCTTGGTCTGACATCGCCTGACTGGAAGCACAATAACTACGATGTTGATCATCTTGGTAATAAGCGAATTCTTGATCAGGCTGTGGCAGAAAAAGTGTCAAGATTTGTCTATGTCTCCGTGTTCAATGAAGATAAAATGCCTGATCTTCCTCTTATCCGGGCACATGAGCTGTTCGTTGCCGATCTGAAAGCTTCTGGGCTTTCATGGGCCGTTATGCGCCCTAATGGTTACTTCTCAGATATGGGTCGTTTTTTCTCAATGGCTCGAACCGGACATATGTTTATGGTGGGTGAGGGGGAGAAAAAAATGAATCCCATTCACGGTGCTGACATCGCGAGTGTTTGTGTCGATGCGGTCAATGGCGATTACCGGGAAATTGCAGCAGGAGGTCCCGATATCTATACCTTCAGGGAAATCATGGAGATGGCGTTTCTTGCCTGTGGCAAATCAACCTGGATTACATCAATTCCCTTGTGGCTGGCCGAAGGAGCTCTCACGGGAATCGGACTCTTTAACAGAAATCTTGCCGATATGATGTCATTTGCGGTTGAAGCTGTGAAGTTTGACCATGTCGCACCCTCTTATGGCAGCCGGCATCTGAAAAGCTTTTTTGATGAACTTGCCATTGCGCCAAAATAATATTCTATGAACCGGAATAATGAAACCGTCCGTCTTGAATCATTTAGTGATGGTGTATTTGCTATCGCCATGACTCTTCTTGTCATACAAATCAAGGTTCCTCGCCATGAAGTAGTTGCGGTCAAAGGGCTGGCGCATTCTGTAGCGGCACTTTGGCCAAGTTATTTAGCCTTTTCGACCAGTTTTATTACCATCCTTGTTATCTGGATACACCACCACTGGATCTTCAGGTTGATCAGAAGAGATGGTCATGCCTTATTTTACTGGAATGGTCTCTTACTGTTCTGTGTCTCGTTTATACCATTTCCGACAGCACTGTTGTCAGAATACTTTACCGATCCCGAGGCAAAGGTGGCATCAACCCTCTATTCAGGAACATTTCTTGCCACTTCACTCGCCTTGTTCGCCCTCTGGCGGCACGCATCCCTCCATCTTCTGTCTCCGTTGGCATCAGAGGAGAAAATAGATGAAGCTGTTCAGCTGACCAATCAATACCGGTACGCTCCTCCCCTCTATTTCTTGGTATTCCTGTTGTCGTTTATATCGGAATCGTGGAGTGCGGGACTCTGTTTACTGCTTGCATTAGTTTTTGCGTTTGGGGGATGGCCAGACAAAGGGAATCATTGACTTGCACCCGATTCGTTGCCTTCTCCAAAAACGCTTTACCGATCCCTGCAAATAAGGAAATAGAGCATCGTCCCGTAAAACAGACTAAAGGGGTTGATAGCGTGCAGGATTATATATATTTAATATGTTTTACTTTTCTGTGCCTTATCCGGGTTATCAACAAATAAAAAGGATTCTCTCCTTTCTTGATCGAAAAATATGATCTAAGTTGTTACTTAATAAATAGATAATAAATTGAATAGACTGATTTAGCCTTATAGTGATGGAAGTGGAGAATAAAGTTAGAATATGGTGGTTTTATATATAAATTATATATAGATTTTATGTGCATCTCTTTGAGTGCTGAAGAGCATGATGATTAGTGAAGGGAGCGATATTTGTCAGCACTCTCGTTGTTGTGTTTGATTTCTCAAGAAAGGAAACGTTCATTCTTGCACTTGTTGCAAACTTAAAAAAACTCTGAAATGATTTTAATCAAAGCCAGGACACTTAAGGGTTATCAGCTTGACAGCCTTGACGGAGAAATCGGAAAGGTCGAGGAGTTCTATTTCGACGACCATCATTGGACCATTCGTTATCTGGTCGCTGACACCGGAAACTGGCTCACCGGCAGGCAGGTACTCATCTCTCCCTATGCTCTTGGGGCAGTGAATACCTCTGAAAAACTCATTACCGTTGATTTAACAAAAACACAGATTGAGAACAGTCCATCATTGAACAGTGACAAGCCCGTTTCAAAGCAGTTCGAGACAGATTACTATGGATATTATGGATGGCCGATATACTGGGGTGCCCCATATATGTGGGGATATTATCCATACCTGGAACGTGACAGTGAGCAATGGAAAAACTTTACAACGGGTGAGAAAGCCTGGGATCCCCATTTGCGCAGTACGCATCAGGTAACAGACTACCACATTCAGGCTACAGACGGTGAGATTGGTCACGTTGAAGATTTTATCATTGATGACGAGACGTGGGCGATTCGTTATCTCATCGTCGATACACGCAACTGGTGGCCAGGCAAAAAAGTACTGCTTTCACCACAATGGATCGAGAGTGTAAGCTGGGAAGAAGGGAAAGTCTACGTTGATCTTCTCCGCGAGACTATCAGGCAGTCACCGGAATACACAGAGGGCTCTCTGCTGACTCGGGAATATGAAACCGGGCTCCACAGGCATTACAATAGCCACGGTTACTGGATCGATGAAAAGACTCCTGAAAAACACTGCCAATAAGAGAGACGAGTATGCAGTAATCCCTGAAAAGCATAGCCATTTGGAAATGTTGACCTTTAAATAAATCTAAACAATTACAGCCATGTCAAACGTATCAATTAACGAGTATCAAGGCGACCTCAACACACTGCCTGAAACCATTAGTAAACTTGTCCACTATCAGGTTGAGCTGGTGAAAATTGGAATCGTCTCGTCAGCAAATTTTATTGTTTTTGTTGGCACAACGTCGATAAACCTTGCGGGTAACGTCTTATCTGCAGTTAGTCAGGTGTTGCAGGGTGTATCATCAGCGTTTGCTTCAAAAAAGTAAGCTGTTGAATTTTTTGAAAAGCACTTTATACGTCTGGTATAAGGTGCTTTTTTTTATTGTCGTAAGCGGGAATAATGGCCGCAATCAAAAAACACTCACGAAGGACAAGCTCATTGAACAAAACAGTTGCATCGATAGCCATGGCAAGGATTATCACACGGAAGTCCAGTATTGAGGAGCGCATGCCTGAGTCGTAGAATGTTTTTTAGTGAAATTCAATTCATTGTTATTCACTGATAATTTTTATATTCGGCATCGAAACCTAGGAAATACAGGCCTTTGCAGATTCCCATGTCGGGGGATTTTGCGTTATTTCCTGATAAATTCCCTGTCAGCAGTGAATTTTGGCGGCAAAGAGATGTTATCGGAGGACTGCCAATACCGCCAGGAATCGCGGCAAAAAAAGAATGTTATTCGCTTTCGTTTTTTTCTGGCATTTTAGGGAGGATTCACTATCTTTGAAACCTGTTCTTTACATCATCGAGGAGGATTAGTCTAATTGGTAAGGCAGCAGTCTTGAAAACTGCCGGGTTAACACCCTTGGGGGTTCGAGTCCCTCATCCTCCGCGCTGTCACTTTGGAGAGGTGGCCGAGCGGCTGAAGGCAACGGTTTGCTAAACCGTCATAGTTCTTATAGGGCTATCGAGGGTTCGAATCCCTCCCTCTCCGCACAACACAAAAAGCCCGCAAATCGCGGGCTTCTGTGTTTCCATAATATTTTCACCATATTCACTGCCCACTGCCCACTGCCCACTGCCAACTGCCAACTGCCAACTGCCAACTGCCAACTGATTTTCCACTGCCTTTCGAAACTTTTTTATATTCCCGAAATAACGTATTATTACTGAACTCTTTTCTCCTTTATCGCTGAACGTCAACTGGCCAGTCTGGTGGATCAGGCAGCAAGCGGTACAGCATTTATTATCAGTAAAACAGGACAACCAGTGGTAAAAGTAATCCCATTGACATCGGATACCGAAATTCCAAAGCGTCTTGGCTTCATGGTCGGTGAAATTACAGTTCCCGAAGATTTCGATCAAATGGCCAGCGTAGAAATTGAACACCTATTTACTGAAAGCAGGTTAGCTGTATGTGAATAAGGAATCCAACAGGAATGAGTAGCTTGGCCAAGCTCAGCACTCAGAAAAGCACTTTTTTAAATGAGACTCACACCAGCGCAACAAGACGTCATACATCAAGCAACGCGTCTTAACTTCGGAGAGGATGCCAAGGTCTGGCTCTTTGGTTCCCGCGTTGACGATTCCCGTCGTGGTGGAGATGTAGACTTGTATATAGAAACTAAACACATCACAAACATTCTCTCCTCAGTACGCTGCAAAATAGCCATTGAAGACGCTATCGATCTGCGCGTTGATTTGATTGTAAATGACCAGGCAAAAAATCAACCGATTTACCAAATTGCAAAAAATCATGGGGTCCAACTATGACTGAACATTTGCAATTAATTGCCAGGCAATTAGACCATTTGCAGCGCATGCAAACTTATCTGGCGCACTCTTTTGAGCGGTGCAAAAATATATTCCCGGTTACGAATTGGCAAAACCTAAGCATGCAGCAACACGAAATGCTTGCCGCTTTTCGCGTGCGGTTTAGTGAATTTCAGGAGCATTTGGGTAAAACCATGCGAGCCGTGGCAATCGAAGAAGAAGTCGACGTAGAGCGATTCGGTACAGTATTGGCTTTCATGGAAAAACTCGGTGTGTTGGACTCGGTTGAGCAATGGAAAATTATTCGAGAAATTCGAAATGCCGTTAATCATGAGTATGAAGAAGATGCCGAACGACTCACACAATTTTTTACCGAAATGATCAAGTCAACACCTGCATTATTTGAATGCCATCAGAAACTAGTGTTTTTTTGTAAAAATGCATATGGACTCAATCCCGAATAACGAAAGTGCTTGTTGCCCGTTGGATTCAGCGCGTCGGTGAAGGAGTTTCAGAAATGAAGATTGATGTGGGGCCAGGTTATCGAGTATACTACACCCGAATAGGGGATACAACTTACTTCCTATTGGCTGGCGGAGATAAGTCAACACAGTCAAAAGATATTATCCGGGCAAAAAGACTTTCTAAAGGACTTAAGGAGGATAATTAATGAAAACTACATCTATCCCATTTGATATCGCTGATTATCTCGACAACGAAGAAGTGATCGAAGGCTATCTTTCTGCTGCGGCTGAATCCGATAATCCTGATGTATTTATTTCCGCAATAGCAGACGTTGCAAAGGCTCGCGGAATGACTCAAATAGCAAAAGAAACTGGGTTAGGCCGTGAAAGCCTCTATAAGGCATTAAGATTAGGGTCACACCCCCGGTTTGAAACGATCAAAGCCGTTCTTCAAGCTCTCGGAGTGAAGATTGTAGTGAAATCAAACCAGGTTTAAAATTTTCTCCCAGCCCTCAGCTCTTCAACAGCCAAACCAGTCATTTATAAGTCCTATAAGTCCTATAAGCCCTATTCTTCAATGCCTATTGAGTTATTTCCTCTTGAACCCTGTAAACCTCAAGGTTTTCGCCTTTCTCTTCGACTTCTTTTACCCATTTTGGTTTCGGGCCTCTGCCTCCCCAAATTTCATATTCACTTTTCCTGTACTTGACGGGTATTGACGTTTTGGAGTAAGATTTGGTCGCTTTTTCCCGTTTCTCAAGCTCCGAAATATTGATATTATAGGCATACATTTTTGATATAATATCAGCTATGGCTCCTTGCTTGTCATTTTTAAACACTTCATCAACCTCTCTTTGAAGTTCGGCTATTTGAGCTTTGATTTCTATAAGTTTTGTCATAATTCCTTTGTTGTTAATGTTTTTCGTTTGGCATCTTCCGGATTCAGTAGCCAATGTGTTGAGATACATTCGTCACAGAACACTCCTTTGATTGACCCAATATACGGGTTATCCGGTGTTCAGTGAAAGTCTATGCTCACTTTCATTGGATTTTCAATAAATGATAAGAATACTAATCTTTTTGAAGTTTGCGTATTATATCGGTTAGATTCCTTAAAAATAACAGTTTAGGCGGTTCAATCTTCTTATTGCCAAGCATCACATGCCTTCATCTCTCGCTCCTGCCGGTGTTGAATCGCAAACAAGCCCAATAGCAATAACCAACGCTGGTCTTGTATTAGCTGCCCCTTTTTTGCAGAGATTGTGGTCACTGTTGGGCCTTCTTGATGGTATCTCCTTTGCAAATGAATCAGCAGGAAAGCGAGCGGTGCAGTTGATGCAGTTCTTGGTATTCGTTACTACTCAAGTGGCTGACTCTGTGCTGATATTAAATAAGCTAATGTGCGGCATGCCTTTCGATGCATCCATCGATACGTTGTCTGATATTTCAGCTTCTGAAAAGGAGATAATCGAAGGTTTGCTCAATGCTATGATTTCCAACTGGCCTGCTATCGGCCATACATCGATAGCGGGCCTCCGTGAATCTTTTACAGCGTGATAGGCGACTGGTTCAGACTGATAATGGGTGGTCTCTCAATGGGTTCTCAAGAGTTGCAATAATCATCCCAGTGTTATGGTACTCAATAGATCATGGCTTTTCCTAGGTATTTACAGGATATTTAGGGAAATGTCTGGATTTTTGCAATTATACCATAAGATTAGGTGTTTCTATCAATTTATTCCCGTGTTATTTTGGGTTATTGAATTTATTGAGTATTATATTAGTAGTAGTTATCATTATCATAGTTCCCTAAACAGGAGATGGAAATGGTTAAATTCAATAAATGGATACTGGCCTTTGCTTCATTATTATTACTTGACGGTTGCGCCTCATCTATATCGGTTATCCCTCTGAGCGATATAGCAAAAAAAGAGTCAACAGAAAATGCTGTGCCGTATTATTTACCCATGCCGTGTATTCTTGTTACTAAGAATATGTCAATCACTTCATCAGTTATAACTGCTCCAATTTCAGGTGAAAAACTTGGCCAAAACGACAGTACGAAAGTAAAGGGAACAAAAACAGCTGTCATCAAGAACAATAATCAAGTCGGTGGTTCTCCTTCCAAAGATCATTACGAATTCCAGTTAATATACTTGCCAGATCTGACTCGCCAGTACGGTATTAAAATGACTGGAGGAATAGGTACCTTGGATGGTAGTATAAATTTAGAAGATGGATGGAAGCTAACTGGATTAAATGTAAAATCTGACAGCCAAACAAAAGATATCATATCTGCAGCAGGTACCGCTATAACATCAATCACAACAGGATTCAAAGCACTAAAATCTGCAAATATTAATAATCAACCAGAAGTTGAATCAGAGATATGGATATTAAGGATGAACAGTGATAATTCTACTTCGGTAATTTTTCATTGGCCTCCTAAATAACTTGAAAGCTTGATAATGGATATAGTGCAGCTCAACCCTGTGCATTTTATATCTGCGCACTGTGTTTGCTTGGCGTTTAAACTTGCATTAGGGCGTGTCGGTCTTCCTGATGACATTGGTGATCTTATTTCGGCCCTTGTTTCTGATGACTGTCGATGGGTTAATGCCCAGCGTATTGAAGCCTTCGGAGGAATGTTTATCTGATCTTGCCGGAAAGATATTTTGAAAGACATTTAATCGCTCTTGCGGAATAGAAGAAGGACGCAGGATAAATCATGTTTCTCAAGAATTAACTAACTCAAACATACATTCAAATGAAAAAGAATCTGATCGCAGGTATGATTGTTTCACTTGCAATGACCGGAGTTTTTGGTGGTGTTTCTTTCGCAGCTGACAAGGCTGCTGACGCAAAGCCAGCAGTAAAAACTGAGGTAAAAGCAGATGCCAAAGCTGAGAAAAAAGCCACAAAGAAAGCTGTCAGGAAGAGGGCTCTCAGGAGAAGAGCAGCTAAGAAGAGATTCATGTCTTCTCATAGATTTAGAGCAGTTAAGCAGGGTAAAGCAGCAGCACCTGATGCTGGTAAATAAGGTTTTCTTATAGACGAGGTCAATACAGAAAAAGCCCCTTCGCAAGTCGGGGCTTTTTTGTTTCTAAATTCAAGTAGTGACGAGTCAACTGCCTACAGGGTGTGCAGCTGTCTCAATTCCGTTTTCAAACCCTCCGCCTGAGCCTGAGTAGAGCAACGATACAGGCTTCGTTTTCAGTAGTCCAATAACGTTTTCGAAGTCATCCAAGTGGTAATGCACTTGGGCTTGTCCGCTGGTTGATGTATCTGGCGGAAGCGCGGCACCGTTAGGGTGAAAAATAAGTTGACCAATGTTTTTGCCAGCACTCTGAAGCCAAATCCTTGGGAAGAATGAGTTTGCAGAATACATAACCTGATACGTATCGATTGTTGTCAGTGCCATACCTTGCCTCCTTTGGTTTTACGTTATGTAAATTGATATTCATATTTCATCACAACGATTTTTTTCAGCATTAGAAGGTGATGTTATCATTTTCAAACAAGATTCTATTCTGTTCAAGCGATAGTAATCGTTACTAAATATCAGGGGATAGGGGTACAAAATTTTGGGGCACAGATTCAACCAATTGTCTGGCTTCTTCAAGAAACTGGCCATTGATAGATGGAACTTGTGCTTGATAATTTCTAAACTCATGATATGCGCGTTCAAAAATTTGTTTTGCTTCCTCAGATTTAAGGAAGTCAGTAATATGAACATCTGGCCCAGCCTTCTTATATGCTTGTTCGAGTAGGTCACAGTAGATGATGTTAGACCGTTCAGAGATAACTTTACGAGGATATGGTGTATAGCCATTCGGCAGGGCTGTTGAGTTTAGTTGCAACCGCTCAAGAGCTTTTCCAAATCCCGGATCACTTTGTCCGTAAATTGTGCGACGAACCTTTTGAAGTGTCATCATTCCTGAGCATTGAGCACATGGTTCGAGTGTCGTGTATACCGTATAGCCATCAAGGTTTTTGATATCCGGAACTATCTTACCATGTTTTCTGTCGGAGTTTAGTTGTGCAAGATACCCGAGCATTAATCGAACCTCCCCGTGCTGGGTTTCATTATGAGTGATTGTATTGCAATTCCGCGCCCAAAATACCAATCGGCCATTTACCAGGGAATCATTGCTTAAGAGAACTGATCCAATATTGTATCCACGTGAGTTATTGGTTTGCCAGCCTTTGTACACAACAGAATATGCTGCTAACATCCCGATATGGTTTCTTTCTGTTCTCCAGTATATGGCATTTGAACCAACCGTAACGTTATTGCTATTGAATTCTTTGGTTTGTGCCGTTTGAGGCCCGGCAAGTGTTATCATCATGATAACACTAAGTAGATAAGGCAGATAAAAACGTTTCTTTTTCATTTCAAGCAGCTCCATTTAAGTTTTTTATTTTTTCAGTCTGCAAACGAACTCGGAATATGTTCAGCATTAACAAGCCATCCTTGTCTCGGGTGATATCCATGTGCCAAAATGGTAATGCGGTCGACCCGGTTTTCAACAGTCACATCAATGTTATTAATTGGTTGTAAGCCGTTTAAAAAACATATCTGAAATGACTTACGAGTAAGTCAGCATGACAATGCGTAAAGAACGCTATCCGTAGATGAATTGGTACAAATATGGTAATGATAATTCGGTACTGCTGAACTGCGATGGTATCGAAAGGACTACCGGTAGATGCTCGACTTTTAGAGATTCATTGATAGAAAACCAAACTAAAGCGTGTTGATGTCTGATAACTACAATAGATGTTCTGTAACAATCTTTATATACCGATAAAGCAATTTTAATGCGGTTACATGAAAATAAGGATTTTCAATCATAAGTATATAGCTGAAAAATATATTTTTTCAGTCATGAAAAATTGGCTGCAGATTTTTCATGATAATCCGCAGCAGTATATTTCTCCGTCCGTTGGCTTTTATTCAGATCAAATACAATCCCCACACCTCTTTTCTTCGTATCAACCATCTCTTTCGCGATCACCAATGATAGACTTATATTATATGCCTCTTCTCTGATGGGATTATGCTCCATCTTGGGTCATTTTAAGGGGAATCCATATTTTATGGCGTTAAGATTACGCATCTTGGTTGAACACAAATCATAATTTGGAAGGACGCAAATATGACTCGTAAAATTGCCATCATAACCGGCGGAAGCCGGGGGCTTGGAGCGAATGCCACGCTTAAACTGGCAGCTCGCAACACAGATCTGATTATCACATACAAGCAGAACAAGACCGCTGCCGATGAGGTTGTTTCCAGTAGTTTAAAGCTGGGTGCACGGGCAACCGCTTTATATCTTGATGCTGGCTCTATTGCAGGAATTCCTGCTTTCAAGGCTCAGGTGCAGGAAATATTGGCCCAATGGGGCAGAGAGCGTTTTGATATCCTTGTCAATAATGCTGGAATGGGTATCCATGCTGCTTTTGCTGATGTGACAGAAGCTCAGTTTGATGATCTGATGAATGTTCACTTGAAAAGTGTTTTTTTCCTGACCCAGGCGCTTGTGCCGCTGATGGCCGATGGCGGACGCATACTCAATGTTTCTTCCGGTCTTGCCCGTTTTGCTTTGCCGGGCTATTCAGTCTATGCCTCAATGAAAGGTGCCATTGAAGTGCTTACCAGGTATCTTGCCAAAGAGCTCGGTCACCGGGGTATCTCGGTTAATGTCCTTGCACCGGGAGCAATAGAAACAGACTTTGGCGGTGGGAATGTCCGCGACAACAAACAGCTTAACTCATTCGTTGCTTCTCAAACGGCATTGGGGCGTGTCGGTCTCCCGGACGATATTGGTGATCTCATTGCGACATTGGTTTCTGACGACTGCCGATGGGTGAATGGTCAGCGTATCGAAGCGTCCGGAGGTATGTTTATCTGAAAGGCCCGGAAAGATTTTTTGAAAGAAAAGCAAATGCTCCAGCGTAATAGAAGTAGGAAGCAGGATAAGCTTGGTTCCTCAGAATTAACTAATCCAAACTTACATTTCTTATGAAAAAGAATTTTATCGCTGGCGTTATTGTTTCACTTGCTGTTTCAGGACTTTTCGGTGGTGTTTCTTTCGCAGCAGACAAACCAGCAGACGCTAAGCCAGCAGTAAAGACCGAAGCAAAAGCAGACGCAAAGGCAGATGCACCGGCACCTAAAGCAAAGAAGAAAGTTGTAAAGAAGAAAGCAGCAAAGAAAGTTGCGAAGAAAGCTGAAGCCGCTGCACCAGAAGCAGGCAAATAAGACTTTCTTATAGTCGAGGTCAATACAGAAAAAGCCCCTTCGCAAGTCGGGGCTTTTTTGTTTCTCAATTCCAGCAGTAATTCGCAAAGCCATCCGGTAATCTTACTTACCGTCTTTCTCAATATTCAAATTATCTGGCACTGATCACCTTGAGTACAATATTTTATATTGCACTGACAATCATGAAAAAACCTTTAGACAGCAGTGAGGCTGAGAAATGAATTTACAATTGAACGACAAGGTAGCTATCGTCACTGGTGCAAGTCGCGGCATCGGTAGAAGTATTGCAAAAATACTGGCTGCCGAGGGTATGCGTTTGGTCGTGGTTTCACGCTCTCAAAAACAACTCGAAGAGGTTAGAGAGTCCTCTCGTGTTGAAACTTTAGTTGTGGCCACCGACCTGCGTGACCCTGATGCACCAGCAGCTGTTGTTGCTGCCGCCATCGCACGTTTTGGACAGATCGATCTGCTGGTCAATAACGCAGGGGCGACAAAGCGGGGCGATTTTCTTACACTCCCCGATGCTGACTGGATGGATGGATTTGCACTGAAATTTTTCGGAGCCATGCGCCTCAGTCGCGCTACCTGGCCATATCTGAAAAAAAGCCAAGGCAGTATTGTCAACATTGTCGGTATTGGCGGACGGACCGGCAGTGAAGAGTTCACCATCGGCGGATCGGTCAACTCCGCATTGCTCAATTTGACAAAATCACTGGCAGATCGTGGAGTCCGTGATGGCATACGCGTTAATGCGATAAATCCAGGATCAATTTTAACTGAGCGCCTTCAGACCCGTGTCGAGAGCTATGCATCACAACATGGAATCGATGAATCGACGGCTCCAGCTCTTATGGCGCAATCATTCGGAGTAGCTCGATTTGGCGACCCTGAAGAGATCGCACAAATGGTTGCTTTTCTTGCGTCCCCGATCGCAGGATTTTGTCAGGGAAGCATTATTGACATAGATGGCGGACAGACACGTACACTCTGACATCGTCAGACCCAGACACATCTCTTTCCACTTTCTATAATGCCCGATGAATCAGCGCCGGATAGTGCTGCACAGTCCGCGTAAAGTGAACATCAGGGTAGCCGAACACCATTGCATAGCCAAAGATGTGGTCATCTGGAATTCCGAGTAACTGTCGAGTTTCGGGCAAAAGATCGTTGATTGCCCATTTAGCAAGACCGTTCCAGACGGTGCCTACCCCATTTGCTTGCGCGAAGAGCTCGAAATACGAGAGGGCTATCAGGCAGTCCGGCTCAGGTGTTGGAACTGTCATAGGTGCTGAAGCGATCACCAGATGAGGAGCCCCACGAAAAATGATATCTATCTTGTGGTCTTCCCAAATCCTGACAAAGTTGGCGTACGATTCCATTTTTTGGGGCAGTGCATTTTCTTTGATCAGTTTCCCCAGTCCGGCCATCACTGCGTTACGCAATTGAGCAACCTTCTCCTTACTGTCTAATACTGTAAAAAGAACCTGACGTGAGTTCACGCCTGTAGGAGCATGCCAGGCAACATCCAGGAGTTTTTGAAATAGAGCCGGATCAAGATTTTCATCCCTGTAGCGGCGCACTGATCGCCTTCCTTTGATCAGCGTCTCAAGTTCGTTCGGATCGGGATATCCGCCCGCAAGGCAACTGCTGTCTGCTGGATCAAAGCCAAGTATTGATACTGATCCAGTTGGGCAGATAGCCAGACAGTGCTCGCATTTGTAGCAGCTGCCCTCTTTCTCAACGGGAATATATGGATAGCCACTCTCCGGCATGGATATGATTCTCGCCGGACAATCAGCAACACACTGGCCACAACGGGAACAGTTCTTTTTGTCAATTCTGAAATCAAGCATGTTGGTCATTTTGAATTACTTCCTATGTAGGTTGGGGTGATTCCTGAACCCCAACAAAACAAAAGTTGTCCTGAGAGAAGAGTAAAGTTGGCAGGCCCCGGGTACTCAGCACCCAGCACTGTCTTTCATGCCCGTTTCGCCCCGAATTCCTGTGAGGGGACTATCTTCTGTTTAAACTGCCAACTGCCAACTGCCAACTGCCAACTGCCAACTGCCAACTGTTTCAGTCTGCAGGTAAAGTTTGCCTGCCATCTTTTACTCTCAGCGAGTAAATACCGGTGCGCTCAAGATAATCATTGCCGGAAAACTTGAGTTTACAGCGCTCCATTATTTAGTGAAAAGGGTCTCAAAAAAACCTCTAAACCATTCAAGGCATGTAAGATGCTGTATGATGGATATTGGGCAATCTACGTTCAATTTTTGCATTATATATATAAAGTATATTTATAAGTTAGGAAATCACTTTTAACGCTTTTATATTGAGTCATTTTATATATCATCGATATATAATCTAGAGGCGAAAGCAGACAGTTTATTTTTCCACTCTACTAACAAACCAAAGGACAAGTCAAATGAAGAAAAAATTTATCGCAGGTATGATTGTTGCTCTTGCAATGACAGGAGTGTTTGGCGGCGTTTCTTTTGCCGCTGACAGTGCAACTGAAGTAAAAGCTTTAAACAAAGCAGAGAAAAAGGCAGACAAGAAGGAAGAGATCAAAGCCAATTTGAAATCTGATATCAAAGCTGAGAAAAAGTCTGAAAAGAAAGAAGAGATTAAAGCAGAAGAAAAAGCTGAAAAGAGAGCTGTAAAAAGAGCTGAGCTGAAAGAAGACCAGAAAGCTGAAAGAAAGGCAGAGAAAAAAGCTCACAGAAAAGCCAAGAGACTAAGAAGAGCAAGGATAGCTGACAAAAAGGCTGATGCTAAAGCCGCTGAAGCTAAAGTCGACGCCGGCAAATAAGATTGTCCTGACTGTTCAAATAGAGAGCCATCGGTATGGCTTACAAGAAAAGCCCCTTCGCAAGTCGGGGCTTTTCTTATTTGAGGAGAATTTCCAACTCGAAGTATTACAGTAAATGGGGCAGGTTCCCTGGCAGTTAACGTCTTTAGTTGCTGTCATATTTTGGCAGCAAGGACTGATTGAACAACAGCAGCCATAGACTCTCGAGTAATACCACGAGTGATGCAATAATTTGAGTCAAGCCAATTGACAAGACTTTTTGCACCCTTGCTTGAGTTGCATCCAATACAGCACAAAACAATATTTTCACGGGTGATGATGCTTACATCATTAATAATGTGCTCCCATGATGCTCTGTTACGTCTAGAGCCGTTTTTGTCAGAAAACTTCCCTCCACAGTATACACAGCAACGGTCACGTTCAATAACCTCAAGCTCAAGCCAGTTTGGAATATTCCATCTGTTCATCTGCTATCACAATATTTTTTTGATGATTTTATCAGTATAGTACTAAAAAATGTACGGTCTTTCACTTTTTTTTATCTGAATGTACATCAAGTTAATAGCTTTTTTTCTCTTTTCGGTGAGTTATAAGACGTAATGTCCTGCTCCTATTATTACCGAAAAAATCCGTACATTTACCGTAATACGTGACAATACAATTTTATAAGGGTTACAATTAAAACATCCGCGGTTTAGGCTGATCAGTCTAAACAATGTTGGGTCAAAAGAAGGAACTTTGGATGACAAGGATTCAAAACTACTTCAACGGAGTTGCAGACAAGATTGCAAGTTCTTCGATTATTTCGAGCACTGCGGATCACCGGCCTGACATAGGGGCAAATAGAGAAAATATCGTTAGAGACTTCCTAATTCACCATCTACCGAGACGACTTTCTGCCTCACTTGGTGGGCAGGTTATTTCCCATTATGGCCGAGAATCTAGCCAGGTAGATGTTATCGTCTCGAATGACCTTGGTGTGAGATTTGACGAAAACGAGAAGACTTTTTTTACCACCGAAAGCGTCGCAGGGGCTATTACAGTCAAATCTTCTCTAAATAAAGCCACTTTGATCGATTCGCTCACCAACTTATCCACCATTCCTGAACCAAGTACTGAAGTGCTTGGCTTCAAAATTTTCAGACCAGGATCAGTTGAAGCATTTCTGGAGCGACACCCTTCCCTGTACGTTTTTGCTTACGATGGTATTGGTGGTGAAATGTGCCTTACACATATTCGGGACTTCTATAACAACCGTCCCGATATTCCATGGCGAAGATATCCAAAGGGAATCATCGTTAACCGAAAATACATGATTCGTTTTTTCCGGAACGAAATACGCACATCGACAGGTCTCTTGGTGCCAAAAGATAGTTTCTTCTTAATGACGTTGGAAGAGTCAATGCGTGGCTATCCATTCGTACAACTGCTAAATGATTTGTCGTCTTATACGGACTGGCTTAATCACATGAGCTTTGACATTCATCATTATTTTAATGCGGGGTTTGGATTATCCAATGCATAGTCGCAACCCAACATTCCACCGGATGCTACGCGATAAAGCTGCAACAGCAAGCAATAATTCAAAGATCCGCGGTTATGACGGATCTATCTAATTATTGTTATGTAATTCTTGTAATGAAGAGGTTCGATCAGGAGTTGATAATGGATTTACACACGGCGCCCTTATGAAAAGTGCAATGAAGTCAGGTTATATATATGTTTTGGCGCACCCATCTGATCCTGACCTTTACAAGATCGGAATAACGATTCGTAAACCTGAACAACGACTTTCCCAACACAATAGCGATTACACACAGCTAACAGGGCGTGTTGTAAAAGAAACGGGCCAGAAATGGGAATTGAAGGAATTCCACGCCGTCCCTGATCCGTATTGGGCCGAATCTGTTTTTTGGGGGGCAACGCCTTTCGCAGATATTCCGTATCGATATGGAGTTGAATTTGAAAGGATGGACTGGGCCCAAGTGCAGAAAGGGTTAGAAGTAGCAAAGAAAGCGGGTGTCCGCCCAAGTCAAGGGCCTTTGCCTGATCATGTCTATGCCTACACAGCATCGATCAGAAAACGACTGGAAGGCCGAGGTATCACCCTTTTAGGATACGTGAAAAGCATTATAAGTGGAAAGGCTTACTTTCGATGCAGCAATGGGCACGAATGGAGGACGACACCTAGTATTGTGGGGGAAGGTCAAGGTTGTCCTGAGTGCGGGATCGGTGGACGAGATCCCGAAGAAATCAGAAAAAGGATTAAAGTGGGTATTATCTGCCTATTAACGCATCCTGACAAGCCAGGGTTTGTAAACATTGGGTTGGGTTACGGTACTCCCGAAGAGGTTTGTAGAGCAAGGCCTTGGGGCGACTGGGAGATGCACCGCTACCGAAATGTCGAGGAAGTCGCTCTAGCTGAATCGCTAATCTGGGAATTGCTGGGTGAACCACTGCCCCATGATCGCGAACCAATCAAAAGAGATTTGAGTGTAGCAGAGGACGCCTTTCGCAAATTGATTTACGCGATGCAAGAAAAGATTGCTTTGGCAGAAAAGGCAAAAGAATTCATTCAGAAAATCGAATGAATTTTAATCTAATGGGATAAAACACATAACAATGCGCCCCAACCGACGCATGAAGAATATCAGACTTAACAAACGGATTTTTTCCAGCCGCAGGTGGTATGGTATACGGGGGGTACGTCCAACCGAACATGATAACATATTGTTATAAAGTATCTTAAGTGATCATCAAATTTTGAATGCAAAATCTTCAGTGAATTCTGAGCGGTTCATCAGAGCGCTGACAACCCAGTCATTTGCTGTACTGTTGAGTAGACTTCCGCAGTATGAACACTTGATATCAAGCGTGTCTTTGACAGGTCCACCACAAGATGGGCAATTATGTTGATAGATTGAGCCCTTTCCAGCCCCTGCGAGGGCATCGCGGGTCAGAACAATTACCTCTTCCCTGGTCATAATATCCTGATCAACCAGCTCCATCCTGTTGTTTGCAACCAGCACTCTCTGGATCGAGCTGGTGACAGCAAATGTGAGGATGTTTTTATTTTCCTTCTTCTGTGCCCCGATGAGAGTCACCTTGTTCAGAAAAATACGATTGAAAATCTCACGATTCATTTCAATCTTTGGTGCAAGCTGCTGGAATAATTCATCTGAGACAAACCGACGCATAAGTGAAGGGTCATGCATGGCTTTTGCAGTCATGATCTGCATGTATGCATTTGAAGCCTTGTCCTCAACCAGTTGAACTGAAAAATCTCCATACACCGATACCATGTCATGTATTTTTGTTTCCAGATTACCAGGCTTTTCTGAAAACACATCATCGCTGTAGTAATCATCTTTTTGGGTAATTTCTGAAAGTATCCAGTCGAACTCCCCGGAGTTGAGCGTTGCATTGCAATGTGTACATTTGCAGACCTCGCCTATATTCTCTGGCAGGGGAGCGCCACAGTTAGGACATTTATCTGAATCATAGATGTCTTTTTTCGGTACTCCGCGCTTGCGGATGAAAGACCAGAACTCGACAAAATCCTGAGAACCTTCCTCGTCAAGATTGTGGTTCAGGGCACATTCGAACCTATCGTTCATGCTGGCTTCGACTCCAACCTGCATAATGTCATACAGGCCGTCCTGTTCGATCTTATCGACCCAAATATTCGCAATTTTGATATTGCTTATAGGGTTAGTCTGCTGAAGAAGTTTCATCATCTTGAACTGGGTGTTGAACCGCTGATAGACACCGTCAGTAATGAACCTGCGCATGCGATTCGTATTTTGCTCAGACCAGGATGTTTGAACTTCGATGAAGGCTTTGCGGACTTTCAGCAAAAATTCAGATAAATCAAAGTTCGGATTCGCTGCAATAAATTCGTTCCATCCATCGATTTTTTCAGATGACTTTTTTTCATTGCCGACAATCGTGGTGTTCGTTGCAATCGAAGATTTCTTTAAAAATAAAACAAGTCTGAACGCCAGGAAGAGGAGCACAATAAGAATAATAGCGGTAAAAAATGGAGAAAAACCGAAATGGCTGGATCCACTATAGTAGCTGGAAGAATGTCCCAAGCCAGAGTATCCACCACTGCTGTGCCCGCTTCCTCCACTATGGCTTCCTCCGCCACGGTGACCTCCTCCGCCACCCCCGGCCCGTGCAATAAGCTCCTCACTGATGAAAGGAATACCAAGAAAGGAAAGGGTGATAATACAAAGGAACTTTAAAAAGTGCTTGGATCGCATAGGTGACACCTGATAGTTGCATTCTAAAAAATTGAATCGCATAACATCGATTACAGTTGTGCAAGAATCTGCTGCTTTTTCGTATCGTATTCTTCCTGGCTGATGAGGTTGCCCTCAAGCATCTGTTTCAATTTGGCAAGCTTGGCCACAGGATCTTCCGACGCTGTCTGGGGTGCATTCATGTTGGTCATCATGCCAGCCATTGCCTGGCCCATTCCAACGCCAGCACCAAGCCCAACTCCCATACCTGCAACTCCGCCCTGGTTCTGGGCCGCATCTCGAAGAGCTGCCAACTGCTGAACTTGAGCAAAATTCAAACCTACGGCTTGGGCCGCCTGTGCCTCAGCCTGCATGTCAGCAATACGTTGCACTCTGTGCTTTGTGTCATCATCAAAATCAGTATTTTCGACACGAAGATCCTTAAGCTCGAAACCAAGGGTCAAAAAAATCGGGGCTACCTTTTCCTTTATTCCATCAGCAATTTCATTCCTGTTGGCATCAATTTCATTGTATCCGAACTTGGCTTCTGCAAGAAAATCGGTAAGTGGCTGGACAAGCCTTGCCACAATGACAAGACGGAGTTCATCAATGAAGTACTCATCCTTCTGACCCATAATATTGATGAAGAAACTTCCCGCATCTGAAATACGGAAAGAGAAATTTCCAAATCCTCTCATCCCGACCGGAAACTTGTACTGCGGATCGATATATTTCACCGGCCCGGGAGTACCCCAGCCCTGATTCAAAATTTCAGCTGTCCGAAAAAAATAGATCCCGACCTTGTGTTCACTCCTGAACGCCTGCATGAATTTTGTGATAGTAGTCCAGAACGGGATGTTTTGTGTTTTCAAATCGATCATGCCAGGTTCTGTAATAACAGCTTGCGGACGACCCTCATAAACAAATATCGCACCTTGACCGGGCCCAATAATAAGTTTCGACGCATTTTTGATCTCATCTCCATTATCCGTCCATCGTTGGAAAAGAACATCCGCAGCAGGATTTTTCCATTCAATGACTGATCGTAATTGCCCTGTGATTGAATTCCATAACGCCATATAAACCCTCCTGTTATTTCTTTTAATTTTAATACTGTAGCAAAACCGCAGCACTTGCAGGCACCTCTATTTATTCAAATGGGATGCATAAAAAATTGATTATCAAAACCTTATCTCCGCAAGCTATAGTATGAGCGTTTTTATCTTATAAATAACGGAAAAGATTTGATTGTTTTTCTATCGTAGGTTGGGGTGATTCCTGAACCCCAACAAAGCAGTCCAGGTTAAATCTTTCGCTGCAAACAATGAAGTCCTCTTTTTTCTGCCTGCCGGTAAACACAATAAGGTTGATATGATGGGCATATTTCAAGATACCTGCCAGACACTTTTGAGATGATGAGAGGGTGACCAGAACTCTTTTGCAGACATTCCTCAGCCTCTTCTAATGTGGCCATCCTTGCTTTTCCGACCGATGCCATTGCAACAGCAAGTTCATTGAGAAAAACTGATTCAGTAAGGGCAGATTCCGGATGAAGTGCTCTGCAAACGCTTTCACCTATTGCAATGGATGTGGCGTTGCAAATGTATTCTGCAGCCTGATTGAGTGACAGTATCAGTGGCTCAAACTCCTTGATGTTTTGAAGCAGGTGCTGACCTTTTTCATCCTGAGTAAGCGGCCCTTCCGTGGAATCAAAAAAGTGCAGCGCCTTGCTTATGCTTTCGAGTATAGAGCCTCCGGTATAATCCGCAATGGTTCCCATAGTGACCGGGTGGGTTGCTGTAATAATTTTTGTACTGTTTATTTACAAAAATTTACCTGGTAAAGGTAAACAATTTACTTTATGCGAGGGTCATTGCTTGCGACTTGTTTTATACCTGAAAGCAAAAAAGGCATGATCATCAATAACGATCATGCCTTTTTGAAGCGGAAGTTTATAATCCCTCTCAGAAAAGAGAGGGTTACGTTATACTTAGAAGCTTGCCCTGACAGCCAGAGCGAAAGTGTTCTGATTGGTTACGCCTGTCACTGCGTTAACAGTTCTCTCTTTAGTGAAATAGGTGTAGGTTCCTGTGAGTGAAACAGCGGGCGACAACCATGCGGAAATCGCAGGCGCTATTGTTGGCTGATGCACGTCATAAGGTGTTGCTATTTTACTTGCATTTGCGATGTCCGAGTAAGAGACTTTTGCAAAAAGCCAGGAGTACATGAAGTATCCAGCTTCAACCTTGAAGTTGTTGAGTTGCAGATCACGGTCATGGCTTACAGCTACACCAATCTGAAAGTCTTTATAGACGCCCTGGATATCACCACCGTAGACTAAGGATTCTCCAGTATAATTGCCGGTAAATCCAATTGTCGGAATGATTTTAGTTGTTGGATCAGCTACGCCGCTAATGCTGTTTTTGGCGTAAGTGAGTCCGCCTCCGATGACGATTTGGTTGTCCAGACCGGTATAGGGGTTGCCGAGTTCTCCATTGGCGCCGCTGAGCAGGCCTGCACCGAAGAGCTTATATTTTCCACGAAGATAAAGCAGATCGTCAATGGTATTTGAAGTTGCAACTATAGGAGTCGTGGTTTTAGCTGCCATGCTGGTACCTGCAGTAAGGGAGTATCCAGCAATCTCTCCTCTTGTGAAGTTGATTTCAGCGTAGGTTGCCGGAGAAGGTAGTACACCCGAAACATTTACTACGCCACCAACGCCTACACCATTCCATGTAACATTGCTGAAACTGTTGCCGAGAGCCAGGTTAAGGCCTGGAGAAAATTGCCAGACTGCCCTTACATTAGACGAAACAGGAGTATCAACAGTAGAAGTTGTTGTCGCATCCTTGTCGGTTTCCACAGCAGCACCGCCAAATCCATTTATTTCACCGAATATCGTTAGATGCTCACCTACTGAGCCGCCAAAAAAAAGCGAAGCTACATTCGGGGCGTTGTACGTAAGCTCTTTCCCTGAAACGGTAGTGCCGTCAGGTTTGTGTGTCGGTGCTTTATAACTGATCAAATTGCCGCTGAAAGCAAGGCTTAATGGATCAAAAGAAGGGTAGGAGCTCTCGACAGGTGCTCCAAGGGTTTTTTTCCATTCCTCATTACCAATCTTGACCTGCTGTTGACGGGTAAACGCCTCTTCAACGCCCGATGGCATACGATACCCGTTGTTTTTGAAGGCTTCACCGACAGCATTCCGCTGCGGCATACCAGAGTGACACATCAGACAGGAGGTCTGGTACTTCCTTCCCCAAGATGGTATAGCCTGGCTCTCTGAGCTCCAGAACAGAATTGGCAGCATACATAGTGTCGCAATAGATGCAAATGTCATTTTCCTCATAAGAGAGTCTCTCCGTTGTTTGATTGTTATGATTGTTATGTTTTAGCAAAAAAAAAGAGCTCCTCGATAAAAGAGTAGCTCTGAAAAAAATCAGAAAAACAAATTTTGATCAATTATGTGCTCACGAACCTGAATAGTGGGCCGTTTCGTGAAATATCAAGGCTGATGTTGATGACCCTTAAACCCCCCGAAAATATTCAACAGGTCAAACTAAGCTTGACTAAGATAAAAAAATATGTAAAATATATATAAAAAATTCTTTAATAATTCTTTAAAAATTATTAGGAACCTTCGTGCAGATTTCTAAATTATTAGTCGATTTTGAAAACAACCAACCATTAATCATTTCCGGGATACAGTTTATGTCACGATTTTTTTTAGTAATAGTGTTGTTAGCATTGAGTTTCAGCGATGCTATGGCGGCCTATGATCTCAATTCTGGTAAGGCGGTTTACGATAAAGCCTGTATAGTCTGCCACAAGACAGGCATGGGTGGAACACCAAAACTCGGCGACAAAGCGGCATGGACTCCGCGTATTGCACAGGGCATGGATCTGTTAATAAGCAAATCCATCAAGGGTTTTCAGGGCAAAACAGGGCTGATGCCGGCAAAAGGTGGCAATCTTGAGCTTACGGATGCTCAGATCGGTAACTCTGTAGCCTATATTGTTGAGCATAGCAAGTAAGAACTATTACCAGTCTGCTCAATCAATAATTCCGCCCACTCTTCGAAGCGATTCCTTTTCAGCAGTCACGATAGTTGCTCAAAATATAACAGCAACTATCGGAGGCTTTTCATGCCAGGAACAGGGGAGTTGCTATTACCACTCAGCGGCCGGTCATTTGCAGCAGCTTTTCCGGGTACCGGGCACCTTGTACTGTAATTTTTGACGCTGCACTCTCTATCTCACTGAGATCGTCCGAAGTAAGGTCTAGATCAACCGCTCCAATGTTCTCAACCAGGCGTTCAGGTTTTGTGGTGCCGGGGATTGGCACAATCCATGGTTTCCGGGCAAGCAGCCATGCGAGTGCTATTTGGGCCAGTGTAGCTTGTTTTCTTTCCGCAATCCTGTCAAGCAGATCAACCAATGCTTTATTTGCCTGCCGGGCTTCAGGTGTAAAGCGGGGCAGGGTATTGCGAAAGTCGGAGCTGTCGAATGTCGTGGTTTCGCTGATTTTTCCCGTAAGGAATCCCTTTCCCAGCGGACTGTAAGGCACAAAGCCGATGCCGAGCTCTTCAAGAGCGGGCAGCAGTTCCTCTTCAGGGGTTCTCCACCACAGCGAGTATTCACTCTGGACGGCAGTTAAAGGCTGGACTGCGTGAGCGCGACGAATCGTCTGTACTCCAGCTTCAGAAAGACCGAAATGCTTGACCTTTCCCTCAAGAATCAAATCCTTCACTGTTCCCGCTACCTCTTCGATCGGAACATCAGGGTCAACCCGGTGCTGATACAACAGATCAATGGAATCGGTTTTAAGTCGCTTGAGCGAGGCCTCAACTACCTGCCTGATATGCTCTGGACGACTATCCAGCCCCGTCCATCCGGGTGTCCCGTCCGCATTGAGTTTAAAGCCGAACTTTGTTGCTATCACCACTTGGTCACGGATGGGTGAAAGCGCTTCGCCGACAAGTTCTTCGTTGGTGAATGGCCCGTAAACTTCAGCGGTATCAAAGAATGTGATGCCTTGGTCAACTGCGCTCCGAAGAAGGGAAATCATCTCTTGCCTGTCAGCAGGTGCACCGTAAGAAAAACTCATTCCCATGCAGCCTAACCCGAGTGCCGAAACTTCAATGTTGCTGTTCCCAAGCTTGCGTTTCTTCATAGGTTCTCCTTCAGTGTTAAATAGTTTGCCACATGTATGTATCATCATGATATTTAAACGGTATTTTACATCACGATCAAAGTCGGAATGTTCGCTTTCTATGCAAAATACCAAGCAGCAGCCAGTGCAGCAAGAAAATCTCCTTTTGTTCGAAGATATGACTTCTTACCTTATCCATGAAAATAGAGCAAATTTCAAAGGCACCCCGGTTTCTTCCTGAGTTTGAACGCTCTTTGACACTCACCCTGAAAATTTGTCGATCATGTGCTTCAAGTTTAAGAATAGATGCGCTTTACAACAGATGAAGAGAGTCACCCTTTTTATTGCAGCTTTCATAACACTATCTTGTTTTGCACAGGTTCTGCATGCTGAAGAGTTTAAGAAACCGCTTCATTTTGCTCAGGGTAAAAAATCCGCAATAGTCAGCGGTGATGTAGTCAGGGGCGACAGGGATGTGTACCTCATCAGGGTTCATTCCGGTCAGGTGATGTCTATTGATCTTTCATCGCTTGAAGATAATGCAGCATTTGACCTTTTTGAACCCGGGGCGAGGGGTTCCAGAAAAGAAAAAGATATCACAGGGGGTTCTGATATCACAAAATGGAAAGGCACTCTCTCTAAAACAGGTGAGTATAAAATCGTTGTAGGCGGAACAAGAGGGAATACAAGTTATAAACTTCAGGTTGCCGTGCAGTGAAGAATGAAACAACATCTATAGAGCAACAATTATGAATCTACTCGAGCCTAATAATACTGCTGCCAGTTTTCGGGATATCGTCAAAAGAGAGATCAGCAAAGAAGGATATAAGATAAATATTGTCGGTCTTCTAGCCTCAGAAGACCCAGCCTCCATAACCTATTCCAATTACGCACGGACTGGATGCGAGGATGTCGGCATCACCTTTAATTTGATTACGGTGAACCCTGATTCGATCGGGCGGATACTTTCAGAGGTAAATAGTGATAACACCATTCATGGAATATTTATCTATTACCCGATTTGGAATGATTATCGGGATGCGGAAATTCGGAACATGGTCTCTCCGCATAAGGATGTAGAAGGGCTTACCTCTTATTGGATAAGCAAACTGTATGCTAATGATCGTTTTGATGATACAGAACAACGAAACAAGGCTATACTTCCCTGCACCCCCCTGGCAATTACTAAATTGCTGCAGGAAACGGATGCTTATATGCCTTATGGCCTGCCTTTCTCAGGGCAGACTATAACTGTTTTTAATCGTTCAGAAGTTGTAGGAAGGCCCCTGGCCTATATGCTATCCAATGATGGTGCCAGAGTTTTTTCCTTTGATGTCAATGGTGGCGTAGTAGTTGATATTTCGGCCAATCAAAAGGAAGAAATCGCTGTGACTCGCCGGGAGGCGTTAATAAAATCTGATATCGTAATAACAGGGGTGCCGTCGAAAAACTTCGAGAAGATCAGGGCAGATGAATTAAAACCGGGGGCAATTTGCCTCAATTTTTCTTCAGTGCAGAATTTTGAAGAAGATGCAAGGGAGGCGGCCACTCTCTTCATTCCGCGAGTTGGCACTATGACAGTGGCCATGTGCATGCGTAACGCCTTGCAGCTCTATCACAATTATCATCAAATAAGTTAACTGCAGGAACCCCCTCAAGCTTCATGTCGTGCTCTCCTCTCTTGACATATCATGATATCAACCCTGAAAAGTCTGAAAATAAGCCCCTTTATTTTATATATTATATACATATAAGCCTATTGCCGCGATGTTTCGCGTCTCGCCCGTTTGTTGCCTGTTATTTATAAATATATATAAATAATAATGTTAGATATGGCGGCCGTATCAATAAAAAAGTTTTTGTTTGCATATAAAAAACATATATTTCTTTGTGTTATGAATTTGACTGATCTATGAAAACCAATAACAGGGGACACCATGTCTACAGCACTGTTAGTCATATCAAAGAAATGTGAGAACAAAGACTCTGAACTGACTCCTGAACAGCGTGAAGAAAAAATCAGGGTTGAATCTTATTATCAGTGGAAAGCGAAAGATGGAAATCTCTGGTCAGATAAAACTGACTGGTATGAAGCTGAAGATTACCAGGTTGATGGGATTACCGACTGAAAGTAGCGGTAACGTGTAAATTGAAATTGATGCTGACTGAGAACGCATTGAAAAACCGTGTAGGCGGTTAAGCAATGCCTATTTTTTGTTACTGGACATAGCCAATCACGTTATGAAGTTATTTATAAAGGGAGCGGCCTGTTTTCTTGCATTTTCCTGCCTGTCACTACCTCATTACAATAGTGTAATTGCGCAGCCTTTGAAAATTCCTGATGTACGGCCTGACAACCAACAGTTAGCGTCCATTTTCCCGGATGCTGAAAAAGAGAAAAATAATGTGAGGCCTCGTGATTCAGGGGCGGAGATTGAGCTCTATCCGAATTATGATTATGCCTCTGAGTACGGAGTGTTTCTAGGCGTGGGGGCAAAAGTTGAGGATTACGGTTTCAATAATGAAACGTACCGATACAGAATGCAACTGGACGGAGGCGCTGCCACAGCGAATGATATTCGTTATAAATTACATTACATCGGTGATTTTAGAACGCTCATCACTAATACCTCTCTTCTTGTTGAAGCCGGTACGACAGGCCTTGATATCATTCAGTTCTACGGGCTTGGAAACGAAAAATACTTTAAAGGCAGGGGCTTGGAAGAAGAAGATTTCGAAATTTTAAATCAAGTCACCTCATTAAAAGCTTCATTGGGCTATCCGATGAATACAAACTATAAATGGAGCGCAGGGATCGATGCGAAATGGATAGATCTTTCTCTTAAACCCGGCACATATAATTATCTGCACAGAGCTGAAGTTCCTGGTATCGATAATAATTTTGCCGGTAGTTTCACTCTTGGATTTCATTATGATTCAAGAGAAAGTGGTGATGCAATTGAGCAGGCTTCCCGATATGCAAAAAGTAATCCGGCAACTCAAGGTTCTACAACAGCGCTCAGCGGTATCCTGCTCGATGTGACAGGGAAGTACTACCCGGAATTTATGGGAAATAAAAATGCGTACGAAAAAATCAGTGGAGAATTCCGGACCTATATTCCGCTTGTCTCATCCCGTTATTCAAGAGTGGTCTTCCGTCTTGGAGGAGAGAAAATCTGGGGTGATTATCCGTTTTATGAGGCGGCTTTTCTCGGCGGGTCTACCTCACTAAGGGGCTATGACAAACAGCGCTTTGCTGGCGATGCATCACTCTATGCCGGTTCGGAACTTCGTTTATATATGGGTACTTTCAAGCTTTTTGTTCCGGTTAAGTATGGCCCGCTGTTCTTTGCCGAAACTGGAAGAGTGTTTCTTGCCGGTGAAAATTCAGATGCATGGCATTCGTCTGCAGGTGGTGGATTATGGTTCACCCTGCCTGATCCCCGCTATACAGCGACCATTGCGTTTGGACAGGGGTTTGATAATGGCCGCCTGATGAGTGATTATGGAATATATCTCAGGACCGAATTCAGCTTTTAACTGAGAATGGAGTTTTTGTGCTACTCCATGGCTGCATCCGCTGCAGCAGGGGGTTCCCGTTACGCGCTAAACGTGATAAACATACTCTCCTCCGCTGAACTGAACCAGGTTGATGGAGGTGTCAATCGGGTTTTGCCTGTTGATCCACTTCAGAAAACTGCTGCCCAACCAATCCTGGCGTGTACCTGTAAATCCTGAATTGGCCGGATATATGTCAGTAAATTCTTTGAAAAGCTTCGCAGTAAATTCTGTCTCTTTCCCGACCGGTTGGTATGTCTCCTTACCCGGACATCGTTTGCACTGCGAGTCGCTGTCGGCCAGAGAACACAGTGAACTTGGTGCGGTCAGGTATCCGCAGTGGCTTCCGTTTTCAACATTGGCGACAACCGCCCAAGAATCACTTCCAACGGGAGCCATCTGGCTGTACTCAGTCACAACCGACGGATCGCTGGACCATGCCGGTGGCTGCGATGAATCAAGGCTGGCACAATCGCACTGACCAACAATCATCAGGTTCGGTATCGGGATGGTTGCAAGTTTTTGCCGGTAAGGTTCCATGCCGCTAAAAAGCGGATTGTTCATATCTACGGGAGAGAGCTGGACAAGGCCGACTGGGTTGGCCCGGCTTTCCCCCCCCCAGGTCGAAAGCTTCCCGGTAGCTCTTGGAAAGATAATTCTGTCGTACACAATGGGGTCAAATCTCTTGTTTGTTTTTTCTCCGATCGCCTGCAGGTTATCAAATCCGGTTGCTGCAGCCTGTGCATGAGCACCTCCAACAGAGTGACCGGCAAAAATGACATTATTTGAGTTCATGAACTGAAATAGCTTTGAGCGGTTTGCATCGTAGAATGTACTGGTTGCGCCGAAACAGATGAGATAGGATGCAGCCATAAACGCTTCCTGTCCAACCCTCGGATTACCGCCGAAATCAGTCGTAGGAATAAATTGGCTTTGCTCGTGAGTCGAGGTCACAAAAGCCATTGCCCAGTTCTTTTCTACAATGGCTGAGGTATAGTTGTAGTAATTGGAGGGATAGTTGTCAAACAACGGTTCCTTCTCTTTGTCAAAAATGCCTGCAAGAAGTCGTTTTGGAAAATAGAGGAGGTCGGGACCGATCAGGAAGCCATGACTGAACATGACAAGTCCATTCGCCTGTCGATTTTTTGGATAATATACATCAATGGCTATTTCAGTGAAATTAAGATCTCCAGAAGCATACTGCATCCAGAAGTACACTCTTTTGAAACAGTAGTCATTAATGATGATAGGTTCCATGATGAATTGAATTTGTTGATCAAAACCCTATTTGCTCTTCCAGACAGTTTTAAATTCCTGAGCCATATTAACAAGCTTCCACTTGTTTACTGACAAAGAATCTCTCCAGGCAGGAACTGAACCTCCATGATATGGTGGGTATGCATACTCGCGAATTGCATCATCATGATTGAGTAACAGCTCGATATTGGGGTATTTGTTTGTGGCTGTTAAATGAAACATTCCAAAGTCGCCGTTAGTATTTCCAAAAGCAAATACAGGCTTTTTGCCGATTTGTGAATAGATATTTATGCTTTTCCCGTCTTTATCATCCTTCGAAGGGAAAATTCCTTTATTGATAATAAACAGTGTCTTATAATCGCCAGGCTTATAAACAGGGTTTAAAATCTGACGGGTGCCGATAAGATGCGCTCTGTCCAGATTGATTATTTGAGGACAAACGCTCCATATAACCCCCTGCATTGAACCGGATACTATGTAGACAGTGAATTTATTTTCCTTCAAATACCTTATCAGCTCAAGCATTGGCTGATAAAACATATTTGCAAGAATGATGTTGTATTTTTTGTCTTTTGTTGTTGTTAAATATGAGCGGGCTGAATCTACATAGCTTTCATGGTCAACTCCTTCGTATGCTTTCCAGACCATTGAGTCGATATAGTTATAGTAAGGCGCTTTAGTGAAGTTAGTCCAGTTGTTTATAACCGATGTATCAGCAGGGTCCACTGCAAGTTTTTTTGCATACTGATATTCCGGATATTTCAGTAACTCCGGTTTCTTTGCGGATTTCCGGTTCAAGCCGTCAATTGCAGCATACATTTCAAACCACAATGGAGCTTCGCAGGCAATAGTGCCATCCATATCGAAAACCGCAATACGATCTGCAACAGGGATTTTCTTTTTTGCCAGGGTTACAAAATCTACAATTGATTTTTTATTCGGAGTATTATTCCATGCCGGGAGTGGATCGCAGCTTGCTTTTTCGTTTTGGCAAAAAAGGCAAAGTGTTACTGCTGCGAATAACAGTAAATAAGGAAAATTATTTTTTTTCATCGCTTTATTTTTTTCTTCATTTACTTGCTTTGCTGAACGATATAGGCGACAGCATTACCGACCTGGGCATCAGTCAATTTCGGATTACCACCTTTTGGCATCATCATCCCCTTTTTCCCCTGGAATCCTTTAATTGACTTACTCACGAGTATAGCCATGCCTTGAGCAATACGTGGAGCCCATGCTGCCTTGTCACCGGTTTTTGGAGCACCCATCAAGCCGGTTTTATGGCAGGTAATACAGCTGACATCATAAACAGGTTTGCCTGCACTGGCATTATACGCAGCAACTGCATCCCTGGAAGAAATAAGAATGGCACAAAGGAGAGCTAGAGGCAGGAAACGTGACATAATAGTACCCCCGTTAAAGAGCGTTCTGAAATACTATATCTTACAGTTCAAAGTTACTCTTTACAGAGATTTGCTGCAACATTCTTGAGAATATGAAAGTTGTACCTTGCTCCATTTTTATGGTCAGGGTAAGAAGTTATCTCTTCCATCAAAATGATAGATAAGGCTTCGCCGCCTCATGAAATGTAACGGAAGGGAGGCGGCAGAAGCGAGATGACAACAGTAACTGCTCAAGCTCCGTAGATAAGGACATCCACGCCATCTGAACCGCTGCCGCCAAGTGCATCAGCAAAGATAGTCAGTTTTGCACCTGGAACTTCGTAGACCTTTGTTACTTGAGTATGCGGTGTCAATGTCAGTACATCCAGCTGAGCCACTAATTCATTTCCTTCCGTGATCGTGAGGCGGATGTTGACACCAGTGCCTGAACCCACACGCTCATCGGCAACAACCCTGATTGACGAAAACGGACTAACGTCGACCACACCCAACTGCTTTGATTGTCCTGCAGGAATGGCGACCGACCCGACAGGTGTTCTGAATGCAAGTTTTGTACCCATAAGTGTTGACTCCTTTTTATGTTTTATGAAGCGCGCTAAATGTTGCTATTTCCTTTTCGCCGCGCTCCTTGGCGAGAGGTTTCAAAATCAACTTTTTCGACGACGAACCTTCCTCCCCTTCTTTGACAGAAAAAAGTGGTACTGATATGTATGTAATGATGAACTGCGAGGGTATCGAAAGGACTACCGGATGGAATTTTTGCGGACAGGATGAAAGCAATAAAACTATAGGGATAGCTCAACCTTCTTAAAAAATCCTTAAGGAAATATATAAAATAGTTGTATAAAAATTGTGCGGCCTTGGAGATTTAACAGGAAATATTACAATCCTTACTGCCGTATTATTCGGTATTCTTGTACATAAGCGGATATGAGTATCGCTCTGTTTTGACTGGGAATCCAAAACATTCTATCTCGGTATACTGAAACGTTCTTGAATGCCGTTTTTTGAAAGCAGCACCTGCCATAACTGGTTGGTTCTCGACCTGAACCCTCCAGTGCAGCTCAGCAGGTAGTATCTCCACATGCGTTGAAACTCTTCGTTGTACCGCGGCGGAAGCAATTGCCACTTGTTCTCGATGTTCTCATACCATGCCATGAGTGTCCGGGCGTAATCGTCATGGGTAAAAACATGCCAGTCCTCAAGAGTAAACAGCCCTTCATAGCTTTCAGTGATCTGGCTGGCTGACGGGACGTTTGAGTTTGGAAAAATGTATTTGTTCGCCCATGGTTCAACACTGTATGTCGACTTGTTTCCTCCGATGGTGTGCAAGAGGGTCAAGCCGTCCTCTTTCAGACATTGGTGGACAATTTTGAAATAGTCCCGGTAATTCTTGTATCCGACATGCTCGAACATGCCGATAGAATAGATGCGATCGAAAGAATCCTTTACTCTCCGGTAGTCTGTCACTTCTATGGTAACGGGCAGGTCAGCGCAATGCTCGCGTGCAATTGCCGCCTGTTCTGTTGAAACTGTGACCCCATGCACTGATACTCCATAGTGTTCGGCAGCGAACCGTGCGGCCCCACCCCATCCACATCCGATGTCAAGCACCTTCATTCCGGGTTTAAGCTGCAGCTTCTGAAAAATCAGGTGGAGTTTCTTTTCCTGTGCCTCTTCAAGGTTTTTGGCATCTTTCCAATAGCCGCAACTGTAAAGCATCCGCTTGTCAAGCATCTCTTTAAACAGGTCATTGCCGATATTGTAATGTTTTTCTGCCACCTTGAAGGACCTTGAGGGACGCTGCATGTTGTAAATCGTGCTGATTACCTCGCCAAAGAGCATTACTGGTGGCGAAACTTTATCCTCAGCCCTGGAACTGATAATCCTGTAAAAAAACTCATCAAGCCGTTCACAATCCCACCAGCCATCCATGTATGCCTCGCCCAAACCAAGGTTTCCCTGTGATATAACACGACGGTAGAGCTCCGGCCTATGGACCTGAATGTCCCACTCCCGGTTACCGCCTATTTTGATATCGGCAGCATCAAGGATGCGCTCAACCTGCTTTTTATAAAATCCGTCCAGCATACTGTGAGGATTCAGTTGTCGTTAAAAAGTCAATATGAACAAGGACATTGCCAGAGAGTTTCTCCATTACGGTTTTATTTTCGACATCCGGATTTAATTCACCCTGCCGACAGGTTTTGATTTCGGGATTTATTATAAACGAATTGTATGTGTTGGGCTCTATCTGCTCTTCCTATAGTGCTATAATATACAAAATGTAGCAAAAAGAGAGGATATAAGGATATCCATCGATGATGATGTACAGGAGGCATTAGAGCGGAAACAATGCAGAATGAGGAGGGAATGAAAAAAAAGATTCCCCCGGCGTCAATCGGTCTAAATTCCAAACCAGGCGAGCACACCAAAAACCAAACCTATCCCGGCGCATGTCAAACTCACATACTCAAGCCAGTTTTTTCGAGTCAGGATTGTTATCGCTGCAAGTGAAATCGCAATTTGAAGCATCGTCACTCCAGTAGCCCAACGGTGGTGGGAATGCATATACTTTTCCGAGCGTTCATCAGCCTCACGCGAGAGCTTCTCTGTTGCTTCGGCTTTCTTTTTAATCTCAATTTTTTCAGTGGTATACCGTGCGATATCAATTTTTTTATCCTCCTTATCCTTACCGGCAGTCAGCTTTGTTGCGAGTTCCGCAAGATTTTGCTTATTGCTTTTCGCCTGATAAAAATTCCATTGATCAGAAGCTTCAGTTTTCTTGATAGCCGCTTCATTTTTGCTGAGAATAGCTTCGCCAAGAGTGACGCTGGCTTCGTAAGAGATTAGAGCGCCGATTGTTGCCATGATTGCAGTCATAACCGCAATCCGGTTATTAAAGCTCTGGCCTCCTTCTCCTCCTTCCAATACTTCTTCGTGAGGTCCTTTAACTTCAAATTCCTCGCTCATTACAGGCTCCTTGTCTTATTGATTCATGTTTGCAAAGAAGATAACTCCAGAACGATACAAATGAAAAATCATTGATGCGTACCTCTATTTATTCAAAGGGATGTATTAAAAATATTGATTATCAAAACGATGTAGGTTGGGGTGATTCCTGAACCCCAACAAAACAAACCTCGTCCAGAGAGAAAAGCTCTTTTCAGCCTGCAGGTAAAGTTTGCCTTCCATCTTTTATTTCAATCGTTTGTAGTACGAAATAAGAGATGCCTTTGCTATCGCATTCTGATTCAGCATGAACCCGATCATCGCGGGTGGCGTTTTTCCATCAACGTCCAGTTTCGCTACGTTGAGGGCATATACTGTAAAGATGTAGCGATGTGGTTTGTCGCCAACAGGAGGGCACGCACCGCCAAAACCAGGCTTTCCATAGTCAGTTACGCTTTGTATGCTGCCTTTGGGTGCCACCGACTTTTGTGGATCGCCGGCATCTTTTTTAAGTTCATTAGTGTTTGATGGAATGTTCACAATAATCCAATGCCACCATCCGCTTCCTGTAGGTGCGTCAGGGTCATAGACCGTTACGGCGAAGCTTTTTGTGTCGTGAGGAGCATTGACCCATTTCAGGGAAGGAGAGATGTTTTTCCCTGTGCAGCCGAATCCCGAAAATACCTGTTCTTCTGTCAGCTGTCCTTTTAAGTCATCACTTTTCAAGGTGAATTCTTCACCATGTGCGTTAGGGGCACCTATAAAAGCCAACATAAACACAACAAAAGCCAGTTTTTTCATTGTCTTTTCTCCGTTGTTTTTTTGATTACTGTTCTATGAAGCTTTTTTATAGTCTGTTTCCACGTAAGGTAAGCAACATACTTGTAATGCCGTAAAATGAGCAATATCCTTTTTCTTTATTATCAACAGACTGATATAGGCTGTGTTGGCATAGCGGAGAGGGGAGGTTCTATAACCAGCCTCCATTTTGAATCAGCTGCTCCTCCGCCCGATGCCGAACTCATCGAAACAAAGCTTATTGCAGAAGCGTTTCGGCAATTGAACAGTTATTTTGCCGGAATGCTGAAACAATTCTCATTACCGCTCGCCCCTTCAGGGACGCCGTTCATGCAGCAGGTCTGGAAAGCCCTTTGTTCAATTCCCTATGGAACGACCGTGACCTATAAGGATATTGCCACTGCTGTCGGAAACCCTCTTGCCGTCCGTGCTGTTGGAATGGCGAACCACCGCAATTCCATACCAATATTCATTCCCTGTCACCGGGTTATCGGCAGTGATGGCACTCTTACCGGATATAGGGGAGGCCTCGCATTAAAACAAAAACTCCTTGAACTTGAACAGAGCTGCCGGTAATCAGTTGGCAGTTGGCAATAATCACCCTCTCACGTTCAAGCCAAAAAGCCCTTTGTCACCCCGAACTCCCGTGAGAGGGGTTTATCTTCTATCTTAACTGCCCACTGCCCACTTGTTTTCTTTCTTAACTCAGCACTCATCACTCAGCCCTCAGCACTTTTTTTAAGGTATGCATCATACCCTAAACAAGGTATTTGCATGGTGCAGTTTGTTGCTACATTTATTGACAGGCAATATTTGAGGTGAATAAGCGTTATGATGTCAAATTATTTATGAAATTCTTATGTTATTGCTACTTATAGGTTAATTTCGACAACAAAGTTATTGTGCTGAAAGAGTACTTGATTGTTTCTGGCAAGTCCATAAAGAAGCCGATTCTTGATGTCAAAGGATCGGCTTCTTTATGAACCTGGATATTCGATTCTTCCCGGGTTTCATCAAAAGACTCGTTGAACATGTTTTCTGCGGATAAATAAAATGATCTATGAATAAAAAACTGAGAAACAGGTTTATCAGGATGTCGTCAGTTATCGGACTTTGCCTGCCGGTAATCTTTTATGGCTGCGGACCTGGAAGTGACAGCAAAGATGCCGGTAAGCAAAAGCCCTCGTTGCCCGTTATGACGGTTAATCTGTCAGATGCTACCGTGACAACCTACTATTCGGCTCTTCTCGAGGGAAAAGTCAATGTTGAAATTCGTCCGCAGGTTGATGGCACGCTCGAGAAAATCTATGTCGATGAAGGCGCCTTTGTCAAAGCAGGTTCTCCGCTGTTTAAAATCGATGACCGGGTTTACCGTGAGCAGTACAACAGCGCATTGGCATCTCAACATGCAGCTGAAGCGAAGCTCGTCGTCGCTAAGCTTGACGAGGAAAAACTTGTGCCGCTTGTTCAGAATAAGGTGATCTCTGAAATTCAGCTGAAAACCGCGACAGCCAACACCCATGCAGCTCAGGCTGCCACGGAACAGGCTAAAGCCGCCACCCGTTCTGCATTAGTGAATCTTGATTATACGGTCATTAAAGCACCCGTAAGCGGCTATATCGGAAAGATCCCGTTACGGCTTGGCAGCCTGGTCAGTAAAAACCAGAGTGCATGGCTAACTCTTCTCAGTGATGTCAGTGAAGTTTACGCCTATTTCAGTATCAGTGAAAATGACTTTATGCGTTTTCGCCAGCATTATGCCGGTGCTTCCCTGCAGGAAAAGCTGCGCCAGCTTCCTCCGGTCTCATTGCTGCTGTCGGACGGTACCCGCTACACTGAAAAAGGTGTCATCGGCTCCATAAGCGGGCAGTTTGATCAAACGACAGCATCTGTCAGGATAAGGGCGGTTTTTCCCAATTCCCACGGTTTTTTGCGTTCAGGTAATACCGGAAAGGTTGTAATGGAATCACAGTTCCATAATGCACTGCTTGTCCCGCAGGCTGCGACGGTTGAGTTGCAGGACAAGATCTTCGTTTTTTTTCTTGATACAGGCAATAAGGTCAGGCAGCAGGTTGTAACGGTTTCCGGAAAGAGTGGCAATAATTATATCGTAAGTGACGGCCTGAAACCCGGTGACACTATTGTTACTGCAGGCATAGATAAATTAAAAGGTGGTATGGTTATCAACCCGCAGAAAGGGACTCCTGGACCTGCGGATTCCAAGGCATTGAAAGTCAAGTGAAATGAGGCATTTTTTGTACAACGATCTGGCAGAGCTAAACGCACGTATTCATGTTTGAAAGATTTATTTCAAGGCCGGTTCTGGCAACGGTCATCTCGGTGATTCTGGTCATCCTCGGTGCGGTTGGCATTTTCCAGTTGCCGATCACCCGATTTCCGGATATTGCTCCTCCGAGTGTTGTTGTGTCAGCCAGTTACCCCGGAGCCAGCGCTGAAACTGTTGGTCGTTCAGTAGCTCCTCCCCTCGAAGAGGCAATCAACGGGGTGGAAAACATGACCTACATGACCTCAACCTCCGCCAATGACGGCTCTCTTTCCATAACAGTATTCTTCAAGCAGGGAACAAACGCCGACCAGGCAGCTGTCAATGTTCAGAACCGGGTTGCACAAGCCACAAGCCAGCTTCCAGCAGAGGTTAACCAGATAGGAATTTCGACTGTCAAGCGCCAGAACAGCCAGATCATGCTCATCAATCTAGTGAGCGATGTCAAGGAGCATGATCAGATTTTCCTCCAGAACTATGCTAAAATCAATATTGTTGACGATCTCTCAAGGGTTCCAGGCGTTGGTCAGGTTTCGGTATACGGCAATCTGGATTACTCGATGCGTATATGGCTGAGGCCACAGCAGATGGCGGCCTATAAGGTGACACCGCAGGAGGTCTCCTCCGCTATCAAGAGCCAGAACCTTGAGGCTGCTCCAGGATCATTTGGAGAGAACAGCCGAGAGGCTATGCAGTATGTCATGAAGTACAAGGGAAAAAACCCTTATCCGGGTGATTATGAGCAGATCGTGATCCGGGCCAATCCTGATGGCTCAGTTCTCAGACTTGGCGATATTGCCCGAGTTGAGTTCGGGGCTTACCGCTACACCGTCGATACAAAAGCAAACGCTCAGGATGCCGTTGTGCTTGCTGTCTATCAGTCACCTGGTTCTAATGCCAATGAGGTTGAAACGGGTCTTCGCAAGGCTCTTGAAAAAGCCTCAGCTTCATTTCCATCAGGTATTAAATACTCCATACCGTTCAGTTCCAAGAAGGTTGTTGACGAATCAATTCAGCAGGTTCAACACACTCTTATTGAAGCATTTATTCTTGTTTTTCTTGTGGTCTTCATTTTTTTGCAGGACTTTCGTTCAACCCTGATACCAGCAATTGCAGTTCCGGTAGCCATTGTCGGAACTTTCTTTTTTATGAACCTGTTCGGCTTTTCCATTAATGTTCTGACTCTTTTCGGACTGGTTCTCGCAATCGGTATTGTGGTCGATGATGCCATTGTTGTTGTCGAGGCGGTTCATGCCAAAATTGAGCAAAAGCACTATCCTGCCAAAGCAGCTACCGTTTCGGCTATGCGTGAAATCACGAAAGCCATTATTACCATTACCCTTGTGATGTCATCGGTGTTTCTCCCGGTAGGTTTTCTTCAGGGCTCAACAGGAGTATTTTACCGACAGTTTGCCTTTACCCTTGCCATTGCCATTCTTATCTCAGCTGTTAACGCCTTGACGCTCAGTCCTGCGCTCTGCGCCCTTTTTCTCCAAGATCTTCATCAGGAAAGCAGCGCAGGTAAACACGAAAAGCTCAAAAAATTCGGAGCATTCGGCCATCGTTTTTTTGTAGGCTTCAATACGGGATTTGAAGCGTTGAAAAAAAAATATATCGGAAGCCTTGTTTATTTGATTCGCAACAAGCGCCTTTCTTTTACTCTCCTGGCTGTAATGATAGGGCTTTCATTCTGGCTGTTTAAAACATTGCCTACCGGATTTATCCCTGATGAGGATAACGGGTTTGTGATTGTCTCTGTCACACTTCCGCCAGGTGCTTCCTTTGCCCGCACCAAGGCTACCATGGACCGGGCTGTTGTAACCCTGCGCAACACCATGCCTGCTCTGCAAAAGGTAATATCTGTCGCAGGTATTAACATTCTTTCCCGAAGTTCCTCACCCTCTTCAGGTCTTCTTTTTATTCAGCTTAAAGATCATAAGGATCGTGGGCCTGATGGTAATATCAAGACAATTCTTGCTACGATAACCAGGAATCTGAGTAACAGGGAAGGATCATTTTTTGCCCTTGCGCAGCCCACAGTTCCCGGTTTCAGTGCCGTTGGTGGTCTTGAATTTGTTCTGCAGGATCGAACCGGCGGGCGTCTTGACAAGTTCGGTAATGTGGCTGAGGGCTTTCTCGGTGAATTGATGAAACGTCCTGAAATAGGATTTGCATTCACAACCTTCAAGGCAACATTTCCTCAATATGAACTTGAGGTTGACAATATCAAGGCTGCACAGCTAGGGGTTAACGTCAGCGATCTTCTGACGGTACTTCAGGCTTACTACGGCAGTATGCAGGCATCCGATTTCAACCGTTTCGGCAAGTACTACCGTGTTGTCATGCAGTCTGAATCTATTGACCGTGCAGAGCCGGCATCCATGCAGGGGATCTTTGTGAAAAATTCTCGAGGTGAAATGGTCCCGGTCAGTTCAGTGATAACCTTGAAACGGGTCTACGGTACTGAATCGGTTGACCATTTTAACCTCTTTAATGCTATTTCAGTCAACGCTGTGGTTAAGCCTGGTTTCAGTACCGGGCAGGCAATCAAGGCTGTTGAAGAGGTCTCTAAAACGCATCTTCCCTTAGGGTACAGCTACGACTGGAAAGGCCAGAGCCGTGAAGAGCTTGAATCAAGCGGTGGGCTGATCCTTATCTTCATGCTCTCTGTGGTCTTTGTCTATTTTCTGCTTTCAGGTCTGTTTGAAAGCTATCTGCTTCCTTTTGCTGTGATGCTCTCTATCCCGACAGGGTTACTTGGCGTTTTTTGCGGTATAAAACTGGCAGGTATAGCTAACAACATCTATGTCCAGGTTGCTGTTATCATGCTGATCGGTCTGCTGGCTAAAAATGCAATTCTGATTGTCGAGTTTGCACTGCAGCGAAGGGTTGAAGGCATGTCACTTTCAGCCTCTGCTATTTCAGGTGCAAAGGCAAGGCTAAGGCCTATTCTTATGACTTCGCTAGCTTTTATTGCAGGTCTTCTGCCTCTTCTTTTTGTTGGCGGTCCGACTGCCCAGGGCAACCACTCTATCGGTGCAGCAGCTATTGGCGGTATGTTTATGGGTATGGTGCTTGGTATTTTTATTGTTCCAGTCCTCTTTATCGCATTCCAGCATCTTCAGGAGCGTATTACCGGTCCGGCATCTCCCATAGTGGAAGCAGGGGAGCTTCTTGAAGTGGTTCTGGATAACGAAAAAGATCGCTCCGTGAAGGCATTGTGAAGAGAAATATTGTATTAATGGTCTCCCTTATGAGAAAACAAACGAACAGTTTTATATTTGCCTGCATACGCTTTTTGATGTTCAGCTCTCTCTGTGCATGTGGTGTCACCCATGAGTACAAGAAACCTGATGTGGCATTGCCAGACTCTTATCGCGGCAGTTTGCCTGCAGCTGGAGCTCATGCAGATACGGTCATCTCCCTCTTGCCATATAGAAGTTTTTTTGCCGATGCCAAACTCCGGGCACTTATCGACACTGCTGTAGTAAACAATATTGACCTGCAGGTTGGCCTGAAAAACATTGATATTGCCCGGCAGACTCTTAATTCCGCAAAACTTGGAATTCTTCCCGCTCTCAGCATTGGAGTTCAGGAGACTCGAACAAATCCATCCGATAACGGGGTTCAGACTACCCGCCAGGATTATGTTGCCTCGGCATCCGCTTCATGGGAAGCGGATATCTGGGGAAAAATAAGAAGTCGCAGTAAATCGGCCCTTGCCTCATACCTGAAGACCGAGGAAGCCACAAAAGCAGTTCGAACCAGACTTGTTGCGGATGTTGCATCCGGATATTACAATCTTCTTATGCTCGATTCGCAGCTTGATATTTCAAGAAAAAATCTGGCGCTTGCCGATACCACTCTGAAGATGATCGGGTTTCAGTACACGGCCGGTCAGGTAACCTCTCTCGGCGTTCAGCAGCAGGAGGCATCAAAGCAGTCAATAGCCTTATCCATACCTCTGCTTGAGCAGAAAATAGCAGTGCAGGAAAATGCTCTCAGCACTCTTTGCGGTAGAATGCCAGGCACCGTCAATCGTGATAAATCTTTTTTCAGCATAAAGGTTGCCGATGATCTTCCTCCTGGTATCCCTTCTTCGCTGCTTCAGAACCGTCCGGACGTTCGAGCGGCAGAACTTGCTGTAAGAGGCGCTCATGCCGATATGGGCGAAGCCAAAGCAAATCTCTACCCGACCTTTACCATTACGGCCACAGGAGGTTTTGACGCCCTTAAATCCACCAACTGGTTTTCGACGCCGGGTTCATTGTTCAGTTATCTGCAGGGCGGTGTGCTGCAACCCATCTTTCAGCGAGGCCAGTTGAAGGCAAAGTATGAGCAGTCAAAAATAAAACGTGAGCAGTCGGAACTTGAATTCAAGCAGTCGCTGCTGAAAGCGGTTGAGGAGGTCTCCAATGCCCTTGTTCAGCTCGAAAAGATAAAAGCACAGGAAGTTATTGCTGAAGAACGGGTTGCAACCCTTCATCATGCTGTTGCCAATGCCTCTATGCTTTTCCGGAGTGGCATGGCCACCTATCTTGAGGTCATTGTCGCCGAGACCAGTGCGCTGCAGGCCGAACTCAACCTTGCCGATATCCGGCGGCAGCATCTTTCAATCATGGCAGAGCTCTATCGTTCGCTGGGCGGGGGATGGAGGTAAGGGGGAATTCACCATTCAATCTCGATATCGTACGTCGTCAATAAGCCAGTAACCCCCGGTATTGAGAACCGGGCCTTTCTGATACGGTTTATTTCCGGATTGATGGAGTAATGAGAGGCCGAACGGAAATCTGCTTTTTCGAGATTTGTATGCATAAATGTTGCTAGAAGCAGATCACAATTATCAAATAGAGCTCCAGTCAGGTCCGCTTCGGAAAAATCCGCTTCCTGCAGATTGCAGTTTTTAAACGCTGTGTTTTTGAGCTTCAGCTTGTAAAAAACAGAGAGTTTCAGCATGCAGTTTTCAAAATAAAGCCGAAGCAGAAATCCATTGCACTCATGAAACTGCACACCAAGCAGTTTGCTGTTCACAAACCGCACATCCTGCAGAATCGTGCTTTTGAGTTTAGTCAGGCTGCAATCGCAGTTATTGAATGAGCATGTTCTGAATGTAATTCCCGAAAGGTCGACACTGTTAAAGTTGCAGTTATTGAAGGTACACTCTTCGAAAATCCCTTTGACAAGGCTATGTTCATTAAAGGATATTTTTTCAAAAACCTTATTCTCAGTAAGCATTGTGTTCATTTTTTTGTTACGGATGAACGGTTATCACGAGAGGTATGTTCATATATATAAGTCTTTAACCCATTAAAAAAGTATCAGTATAAAGGAGTCAGGGCTTATGGATTCTTCAATCTATAATGCAACGGTTATAAGTAAAATCCTGATCAATCCGGATATGATGATTGTTCAGATTAAAACCGATGAACCGCAAATTGAGTTCGAAGCCGGCCAGCATACCTTGCTTGGTCTTTATGGTTTCGAAAAGCGCTCTTCCAATTCAGCAATTGAGTCATTTCCCGCTGAAGTTGACAAGCTGATCAAGCGGCCTTACTCAATTGCTTCGGCAAAGGATGAGACCGGGCACTTTGAGTTTTATATTTCACAGGTCAAATCCGGTCAGCTCACCCCGAGGTTGTTCAATCTCAACATCGGAGACAAGGTATATGTCGGTACAAAGATTTCTGGCATGTTCCAGCTTGACGAAACACCTGAGGGCACCGATATCATCATGGTTGCAACAGGAACCGGTATTGCGCCCTACATCAGTTTTTTACGCTCCAGTATAGTCCAGCGTCCCGAAAGCAAAATGATTGTAATTCAGGGTGCTGCCCAACGCTGGGATCTTGGTTATTACAGTGAGCTGACATTTCTGGCAGAGAGCTATGCCAACTTTTTTTATGTGCCCACACTGACTGACCCTGATGATCAATGGAACGGTTATCAATTACCAATTGAGGAGTTGCTGAAGAACGATATTCTGCAAAACGAATTTAACATAACGCCTGATCCTGAACGGACACGCTTTTTTGTCAGTGGAAAGCCTGAAATGGTAGGTCAGGTAACTGACTGGCTGCATGATTTCGGCTACAACAAGCACCGACCCGACAATTCAGGAGAGGTGTATGTCGAGGAGTTCTGAGCTGATAAAGAAAGGGATGCCCGGGAAAACCCCAAGGGTTCCTCTCTTTGCTATCGGTCAATAATCATCCGAAAAGGTGTCTTTATCGCGGGCACCATACTTTTCCTCAAGTGCCTCAATCCAGAATCCTCCACCGGTAAAGGACACCATAGGTCCCCATATCAAGTGCTCGTACAAACCGCAATCACTCGGCAAGGTTCTCCCGTTGGACTTGATTCCCCTGTTAAGGATTGACGTTACAAACATCTCAGTCAGGGATTCATTCTCATACTCAATTCCATCAGGTGCGTAAGTGCCAATGATGTCCAGCGCATCGTTCCAGTCTGCCCAACAAAAACCATTGAGGTCATTATTGGATTCTACACGCATTATCATCTCTTTCAGCGTAGTCATCGTTATCTCTCCGTCCAGTCATTATCATGAAGGCTAAAAAAAATACAAATGCTGATTCAGAGTTGTTCGTTCAATATAAATAGTGATTAGAATGGAAGGTGGTGAATCGGGTTATTACTAACCGAATGGAGGGGGTTGCACAAAAAAGGCTTAGACGTACTTTGCTTTTATGCGCGAAAGGTGCCTATCTTTTTATACTAAATAACCTTTACTCTAATAAAGGATTTAGTTGACCGCAGTAATACCGAAAAATTCAGATGCCGGCTGAGTCTCTGGAAGTATATAGACGATACCATTTGAAGCGGCAAATATCTTACGCATAGTTCCATTGAAAAATTTTACCGGAACATTAATGCAGCCCCATGAAATCCTGTGCTCAGCAGGATCAGCCGATACTATTCGTATCAGACGTCTTTGCCCCGGGGGATTTACGACGGCATGGATGGCGAGGCCCGCCTTGTAATTAATCCAGAAATACTTTCCTTTACCTAAATATTTGCCACCCCAGCCTGTATATCGTCCTGCAGGGGTTATACGTTGTTCCGGTGGAATATGTGCCAGTGTTTTATTGCCGACGCCCTCAAAGTCTTTATCACCGACAGCCGCGCCAAGAAGCGCCGGAGCTGCCCCAATCAGCCGTCCGTCACGATTAAAGAGAAATAATTTTGCCTGTTTTTTATCAAGGATAACAAAAGGTATTCCCTTATTATCCTGTGATCTGAGTGACCAGTCAGCAACGATTCGAACATCATCAGAAGCCTGTTCTGTTCCAAAAAAAGCTTTTCGTTCTTCCTCAGCTGCTGAACATGACACCGATGAAAAAGCAATGCTGCTGATGAAGGCAATAATGATAAGGAGCCAGGAATAAATGTGGCGTTCAGGTTTCTGCATTACAGCGGTTGAAGATTTGTTGATGGAACTACCCACCTGTTAATTATTAAAAATCGGTAACAGGCTTTTTTGCATTCATCCCATTATGGTACTTTTTTTGAAAATATAGTTATTTTTCATTATAAAGCTCAGTTTGTAATTGTATCACAATAATTCGGAAAATATGATTCCAACTCCGGTCAAAGTAGCTGTTCCTGCAGCTCTTCTTGCTCCTGTTGCCATCCCGGTTCTTCATGGTATTGCTGGCATAGCAGTGGTAGGTCTCGGTATTTTTGCAGCAGGTACGATTGTCAGCAAGACGGTAAAAGCCTTTACGGGCAACCCTGCACATAAAACAAGCGAAGAAGATTCCTCTTTAAGCTGACGGCAGCGGTACAAAATTTTTCTATCAGAGTAAGTCCTCTTTTCTGAGAGCTTCATGTGTTCTGTTCATAATTCATTCCCTTCCAGACGTTTATTGCAAACCTTAACCATTTAAATCATAGCCATCTATGCGCAATTTTATCTTTCGAGTGAATGCATCGTTCATGACCCTGTTTCTTTGCCTCATTTTTACTGTTCCCGCAAGAGCAGCCGGTGGTATTGAAACTGCGGGTGACATTATTGCGGTTGCTTTACCCGTCGGCGCAGCCGCACTTACCCTTGTCAATCATGATCAGGATGGCTTCATCGAACTTTCGCAATCTGGTATTCTAACGCTCGCAGTCACTTACGGATTGAAATATACAGTCTCCGAGACCCGTCCTAATGGTTTGGATAATCACTCCTTTCCATCAGCTCATACCTCTGTCTCTTTTGCCTCCGCCGAGTTTATCCGCGAACGTTACGGCTGGAACTACGGAATTCCCGCTTATCTTGCCGCATCATTTGTCGGTTACAGTCGGGTAGAATCCAAAGCGCACTTTACGCGAGATGTCATAGCTGGCGCCGTCATTGGAATCGGAAGCAGCTGGCTTTTTACCACTCCGAACGATACGTGGAACGTCCGGCCAGTGGCAGGCAACTCATACTATGGTATTGGCCTGAGTCGCAATTGGTAGATGACTTTTGAAACCTTCTGCATTCACCGCTGGTTATAGTGGTAATACAACAGCCATAATAATTAATTGCGGCAAGTGATGCGTTCAAGGAGAATCAGGAGTTATGTAAAGATTCAGGGTCTGATCATAGCAGGCATACTGCTTGGTCACCTTTTTCTATTGTGCGCATGTTCGCGCAATGAAATTTCATATTCCTCAGGGAAGCCTCGCTTGACTGTTCAACAGGAGAATAGCAGTATGAGTTACAACAAGTTGTCGGCCGACGAAGAGCGCGTTATCGTCAATAAAGGAACCGAACCGCCTTTCAGTGGTAAATATTATTTGAATAAGGAGCAGGGAAGCTACCTCTGCAAACGTTGTGATGCTCCTCTTTTTCGCTCATCCGCCAAGTTCGAGTCCGGCACTGGCTGGCCAAGCTTTGATGATGCAATTGACGGCGCTGTAAAGCAGATTCCTGATGCAGACGGTCGGCGTACGGAAATAGTCTGTGCACATTGCGGGGCACATCTAGGGCACGTTTTTTTTAGTGAGGCTTTCACAGCAAAAAATGTTCGTCATTGCGTTAACTCGCTCTCCCTGAATTTTCTGCCTGAAGCCAGTGCTGCAACAAAAACAGAAAAGGCCATTTTTGCCGGTGGATGCTTCTGGGGTGTTGAGTACCATTTCAGTAAAATAAAAGGAGTGCTCTCAGTCAAATCAGGGTATACGGGTGGTTTGACCGATCATCCCACATACAAGCAGGTTTGTTCCGGCAACACAGGGCATGCTGAAGCAATCGAGGTGGAGTTTAATCCCGCTCAGGTCAGCTATGAAACGCTTGCAAAACTCTTTTTCGAAATTCACGATCCAACCCAGTTGAACCGTCAGGGCCCGGATATTGGAACGCAGTACCGTTCAGCTGTTTTTTATACCAGTGAAGAGCAAAGGAAGGTGGCTGAAAAACTCATTGCACTCTTAAAAACCAAGGGATTCAATGTTGTCACCAGTGTCGAAAAAGCCAGAACCTTCTGGGAAGCAGAAGCCTACCATCAGGACTACTACCAGAAAAACGGTCACCAGCCCTACTGCCACATCTACCAGAAAAGGTTCTAATCGAGTCAAGCGTTATAGGTCCTATAGGTCCCATAAGTCCTGTAGGACCTATTCTTTCTTCTCATTCAAGCTCTCCCTGATTTTCTCAATGAGATCATCAAGACCGGTAAAACCGTCAATCTCCTTTTTTGAAAGAAGAATCTCTATCTCTTCCTCCTTGCGAAGAATCACAGGGTAGTCGAATGTGAGTCCGTATTTTTTCTCAAACTCATCACGGTGCAGAAACTCCATTTCCGTCCCGGCACTCTCCCTGAAAGCTCTCCAGGCCTGCTTTTCAGTAATCGTATCATAAGTAAGTCTGCAGAGACCGCATGAATAGGTGCCTGGGCTGATGATTTTATGACCGATATCAAAGAGCCCGCTGATGGGGCCGCTATCGGCATTGTAAACAAAGATCAGTTGCATAAGTGTATCTCATTGGTTTAACCATTAATCCCTTCTTTAAGCAACACGGTTAACTCCCATGAGGTTCCATATTAAGAAAATTGATTATCAAAACGTTATATCTGTGTAGGTTGGGGTGATTCCTGAACCCCAACAAAACAAAAGTTTTCCCGAGAGAAGAGTAAAGTGGGCAGTGCGCAGGACTCAGTACCCAGTACTTTCTTTCGAGCACGTGTCACCCCGAATTCCCGTGAGGAGTCTATCTTCTGTTCCAACTGCCAACTGTCCTCCCTCAGCCCTTGTCTAATACCTCAAGCACTTCCTGAACAGTATTGCATATCGAATAGTAGCTGCCATAGTGTTCCGTTATCATATGTTCCTCAGCAATACGGTTGAAAAACAGCAGCAGAGGGTTCCAGAATCCGTTCAGATTCAAGAGGATGATCGGTTTATGATGGCGGCCAAGATGTTTCCATGTTATAACTTCGATCAGTTCATCAATGGTTCCGAACCCGCCTGGCAGAACAAGATAGGCATCTCCCCATTCTGCCAGTTTCATTTTGCGCTCGTGCATGGTTGCAACCACATGCAGCTCACTCAGTCCGTAATGGGCAACCTCCCGTTCTTCAAGAAACTTTGGAATGATGCCTCTGACTGTTCCTCCCTGCTCCATGACGGCATCGGCAATACAGCCCATCAAACCCACCCGGCCTCCACCAAAGACCAGGCCTATGTTTCGTTTTGCCAGTTCACGGCCAAGATCTTCAGCAGCGGCAAAATACTCAAGGGGAGCGAGATTGCTTGAACTGCAGTATACGGTTACAGATGAGATCATGGATAGCTAATAATTAAGGGTAATGCTGTCCTCAGCACGCTGGTAGACATAGGTTTTCGGATCTTCTATCTTTTTCACTGCATAGAGCGCCTCAGCTCTTTCCCACAAGTCGGCATCCTCAGCATATTCCAGGTCTCTGAACCCCTCCAGAGACAAAAAGATCTCTCGGGTTCCAAAAAAAGTGCCTCCAAGAATGCACTCCCGGATGTTAACCAGCTTGTCACTGTTATAGCGGTCTTTGACCCGGATATCTTCATCGCAGATGAATCCTCCGGAAAGCAGGGAAATGGTCTCATATTCTTTTAGAATGGCTACTCTCGTTTCGAGATGATTAGCCAGATAATGGTCATCACTGTCAAGAAAGGTGATATAGCGCCCGAAAGAGGCCTGAATACCCGCATTGCGTGAGAGTGCAGCTTTACGGTTCTTATGTTTCAGGTAGCGTATATTTGCAAACCGTTCGATATAAGGGTTGAGAGTTTCAAAGGTATGGTCAGAGCTCCCGTCATCGACAATAATAAGCTCCCAGCTCTCGAAAGATTGATCAATAACGCTTTGAACGGCATTTTCAAGATGCCTGGCCCGGTTAAAAGTGGGCATAATCACCGAAATTTCCGGATTGTAACTGAACCTCATGGTCTTGCCGCTTTAATGGCAAATGCGCAGAGCAGCATGCCGGCTACAAGAAAGTTTTGCGCAATGGCGTTATAGCGCACATCCATTGTGGCTGGTGAACGGATAAGGGAAAACTGCAGAATAAATTGAGGAACGATCAGCAAACCGACAATGACTCCATAGATGGTCTGACCGATGATGAACATATAGCCGGAGGCCAGAAGCTGCCCGCTATTGATCAGTACTGCTGCGATCAATGCTGCCTTGGTCTCTCCGAACACAACAGGGAGTGTCCTGATACCGTTTTGGCGGTCGCCTTCAATTGATTTAAAATCGTTGATGGTCATGGTTCCTGTACTCGAAAGAGTAAAAAGCCCCGCAACGATAAGTGATGGTTGAAGCGACGAAAGGGTAAATGTCTGGCTGTAAGCTATTTCTCCAGCTATCCAGGGTATGATGAGGTATGAAATCGCAACAATGATATTGCCGGCCCAGAGTCGTTTTTTCAGCTTTATCGGATTGGCGCTGTAGAGGTGGGCATTAATAATGCCGATGACCACATATAACCCGATCAGGGGATGAATCAGATATCCTGTGATAACCGAAAGCACCGACCAGATGGCAATAAGTATTGTTGCGTTTTTTAGCGACATAGCTCCGCCGGGTATCGGGCGGTTAGGCTCGTTGATTTCATCGAGATCGCGGTCAAAATAGTCGTTAAGCATCTGGCAGGTACCGCTTGCCAGAGGTCCTGTCAGCAGCATCCCGAGTATGAATTTTATGCCGGACATCTCATTCCATCCAAAAGCACCGCTTGCCACAGCACCACAAAGAAAGCTCCACATGACCGGAATCCATGTAACCGGTTTTAGAAACCGGATAATGAGAGCGACCCTGGAAATATTCTCGGCAGGCATGCTTCTTGCATCCACCAGCTTCCTCACACTTAATGGCGTTTTGAACTCTCCGTTATCCGGCGGTTTCAATCGCCCAGAATCTTTAATGGAATGAAAATCACTCACCCTTACTGACTTATGTTGGAGAAATATTGCCGGTATGAAAATAACATGTAAAACTAAAGAAAGGAACCAGAGTATCGTAAAACAGCCAAGTTTATGTTTAATATCCTGAAATATCCTGAGGAATTTTTTTAAACTCGAAAAACAGCATGAATTATTCAACTTAATAAGCAGTGCTGTTGTTATTCTGACTTCAACCCACCATTAAAACAGGAGATATATTCCATGGCAGGTCCGGGATTGTTCAAGGATATGAAAAAGACCTTTCTGTTTCACGCTATCTCTGCTCATTTCAGTAACGGTCTGATTCCAGTTGCAGTCCTCTATCTTCTGTTGACACTTTCAACAGGAAGCACCTATTTCGAGCATACGGTTGAGCATCTTATTGTCATTGTCGTCATGGCTATTCCTGTCTCTTTTTTTTCAGGTATATACGACTGGAAAACAAAATTTCGCGGAGCAAAAGCCCCCATATTTATTAAAAAACTTAGACTTTCAGGCTTGCTCTTTGTGTTATGTATTTCTGCTGTTGCCATCAGGTTGAGCATTCCCGACGTTATGAATCGTCAGGGTGTCGAGCATTGGCTTTATATCGTCCTTCTTTTTTCCATGCTTCCCGTTGTGACGCTTCTTGGTCATTATGGCGGCAAACTCTCCTCCCTCCCAAAGCCTCAGCAAAAGCCACCTCAGAAACCTTAAGCCTGCCTTTTTTATAGACCCTATAAGTCCTATAAGTCCTATAAGTCCTATTGGTCCTATCTTCCTTCCTTATTCTTAAAAAAAACTTAAAAAATAATTTGCTGCATATCATTTCAATTGTTAAGTTCTTGTTAATGGGGTAATGTTATACGTAATGCAGAGTAAAATCTCTGAGCCTCTTTTACGAAGATTGTTCTTTATCAGTTAACAGCAACGCTGATTTTTCCATATTTCCACACATTCATTTATTACGTTTATCTCTGTTCGATGCGTAATTGTCAAGCGATTGACCATAAAGGGTGATGCGTTTTATCTATGATTGCTGCCTTTTTTTGATATGCAGTCATAAGCCTTAGGCGCATTTTCTTCATTCGTGTGTACTCCTGATACTAAAATTCATGTAACGATTTTCGTCTTGTAATATTCCGTTACGGCTTTTCTTGCGCAGGTTCCTGGTCATTACCGATAGTATTCTATAGATAAATAGTAAGGCGCATTATACGCTCTTTATAAGGGGTTTGCTTTTTTTCGCCCATAGAGGCATTGTTCTTTTAAGGTGGAGCATAGCTTTTTTATAAGTATGCAATTATTGATCAATCACATAAACGGAGAGAGTATGACAAAGAATGCCGGGCCGGTTTCGGCCATCAGAAGTAAAAAAAGGTGTAGTTTTATTTTCCTCTTGTGTAGTATGGTATCTCTTATTGTTTTATCGGCGCAGGATAGTTTTGCTTTGCCGGTATTCGCACGAAAATACCATACCGCATGTTCCACCTGCCATATAGCATTCCCTGCCAGAAACGGTTTTGGCGAAGCTTTCCGTAACAACGGTTATCGCTTCCCTGATGGCACCGATGAAGATATGGTAAAGGAAGAACCGATCAAGCTTGGTCAGGACGCCTATAAGGATGTCTTCCCTGATGCAATCTGGCCTTCTGATTTGCCAAATATGCCCTCTCTTGGTTTCCTGGCAAGGAGCGGAGGCTCGTTGAAAAAGAGCCCGACTACCGGGTACAGGAATGTGGATGTCAATTCCTCAGTTGATATGTTTTTTGCCGGGACGATAACCAGGCAGTTGAGCTATATCGGCGACTTGAACTTTGGTACTGATCCTACAACTCTTGGACGCCTGCAGTTGCTCTGGACGTTCAAACCCGGGATCGGTATTGCATGGGGAGATATTGGCTTTCCGGAACAGTTTGACTTGATTTCAACCACACCTGGCGCTGACCTGAATGGTTATGCAGTAACCCTCCCGAATCCCAACAAAGGGATTGAATTAAGGATTGCCGGGAATACAGGAACCTGTGGAGGCTATTCGTTTCTTGCTGGAATCGGCCGGAATTCTCAGTTCGGTGCAGCTGGTTTCGACAACGTTTCAGGCAATTTTGCAGATACCAGATTTGTACGGGCAACCTACAAGGTCGGTGGCAACGGTTTGATGAGTGGGGTCGGCGGGTCCTATGGCGTTCAGGCTATAGGAATGGACAACTCTGTAACTTTCGGCGTTGATTATGTCAATTCAGGTCAAGGTGCGAGCACTGGTTCTGGAGATGCCTATGCAGGTTTGACTAAAACAGCTTACTCCGGTGATGTGCGGATTAATTACGGGTCATTGCGTGCTGTCGCACAGTATGCCCGCTTTAATGAAGTGGTCAATGATGGAGTGTTGGCTGGTGCCGCGGATGATGGTTCCGATATTGCAATAGGCGGCAAGGATTTTGGTAAACGCTCAGCTCTTTCTCTTGAAGCGGACTACTGGATCTATCCTTGGCTTTTTGGACTTGTTCGTTACGAGCATCTCCAGGATGATTTTAACGGAAAGATCAACAAGGTTATTCCTGGTATCGGGGCCTTGCTTAGACCGAATGTCAAGTTTGGTATTGAGTATGTTGCTGTTACAAAAGAGGCGTCTACTATCGCAGGTGCTTCCTCGGCGGCCTTTGATCAAGCAGCCAACTCAATATCCCTCTATACCCAGGTTGGCTTTTAACGGTTTCCGTTGTTGATGTTCTTTTTTTGCTTGTGTGTTGTGTGGAGAGGCGTGCTTTCAATACAGGGAGATTTTTGTTTCCATGTATGAAAGCACGCCTCTTTTTTTTTGTCTGAAAAGAGATACATGACTGACATTTTCAGTATCCAAAGCCACAAACATATTGTACTTTCCTTTCTCTTCGTAACAGAAACAAATTGCTCGCATGATCGACAATACCGTTCTTCTGGCATTTTTTACGACATCAGTCATTCTTGCGCTCTCTCCCGGTCCCGATAACCTTTTTGTCATGGCGCAGTCAGCCCAGAAGGGTCGCATGGCAGGCCTGTTTGTAACACTGGGCCTTGCTACAGGGCTGATTGGTCATACTGTTGCCGTCGCATTCGGTCTTGCCGCCATCATCCGTGCTTCGACACTTGCGTTCACTGCCCTGAAATTTTCAGGTGCAGCCTATCTTCTTTATCTTGCATGGCAGGCTTTCAGGGCTGGGGCTGCAACCGTGAAGAAGGACGATGTTCAGGCATTTTCTCGTGGTAATCTCTATCGGCGCGGGATTATCATGAACCTCACGAACCCTAAGGTATCTCTCTTTTTTCTAGCTTTTCTTCCGCAGTTTGCTGATCCCCGGCGTGGTTCCATGATGCTTCAGTTTTTTCAGTTGGGAGGGATTTTCATCATGGCAACCATTTTCGTTTTTGGGCTCATTAGTTTCATCGCTGGAGGAGTGGGGGAGAAGTTCAGCAGCTCTCCGCTAGCGCAGAAAATCGTCAACAGAATAGCTTCTGCGGTGTTTGTCGGGCTTGCCTTGAAACTGGCACTATCTGAACGCTAAAAAAGTCATAATCATGCAATACATACCTCTTATCCCCCTCTCGGACCTTCCGGAAAACACCCATAAATCAGTAAAACAGGGCAGCAAATCGATTGCGCTGTTTCATTACGAAGGCATTATATCTGCGCTTGATCATGCCTGTATCCACAAAGGCGGAGATCTTGGGGAGGGCTTCATCCAGATACTTGATGACCGGGAGCGTTATGTTGCCTGTCCCTGGCATGGATGGCAGTACAACCTGAAAACCGGTAAAGCTCCGGATGGCTACAAGGACCGACAGGCAATCTACGATGTCATTGTGCGGGATGGGATGATTTGCGTGTCTGAAAAACCGGTGACAGATGCTTTCAGGTCTGAACACGAATCTGATCCCCTGGCCGACTTGAGGAGCCTCAACTATCAAACCACAGCGACCTCTCTCAATGTCCTTGGAATTTCTACTACAAATATGAATCGTGATCTTCCGAGGCCTTCAACTTCAGAGACAGCATTGCAAAGCGCTCTTGATATAGCGGCCTCAAAATTTGGTGCTCAAACAAAAATGATAAAACTCCGTGAGTTGAACTTTCGTCATTGTGAAGGTTACTACAGCCGTCATGAGAAAGCTTGCACATGGCCGTGTTCCATTTCAGAAATGGATGCAAATGACGGTATGAATGAAATATACCGTTCCCTGGTGTTGTGGGCAGACGCCGTTATCCTTGCAACCCCGATCAGATGGGGAAATGCATCGTCGCTTTATTATAAAATGGCAGAACGGCTCAATACCGTCCAGAATCAGATCACTATTCACGATAAGGTGCTTATAAAAAACAAAGCAGTATCGTTGATTATAACCGGTGGTCAGGATAATATTCAGGGGGTTGCAGGACAGCTCAACTCATTTTTTGCTGATCTTGGTTTTTCGTTTCCACCCTTCAACTATCTCGGCTGGAGCAGAGGCTGGATAGCTGAAGATATGGAAAACAATTACACCCGTTTTTTTAAGAACCGCTATGTTAAGCGCTCAGTCGTTGATCTGGTCACCAATACGGTCAAGCTGGTCCAGCAAATAAAGCAAATGGATGCATCACAACTTCAAGCCCCGAAGCCTAAAATATCTGAGGCTGGAAGTCTTTCTGAATAGGGAGTGTTAACGGATGTTGGCAGTTTTGGTTTATGTTTGTTTTTAATGACAAAATTCAGTACAATTAATTGTACGTAAAAGAGTACAATTCTTAAATGGTGTATGGGTAGTATCAATCTTGAAGAAGATATAAGGCCGTTGTCGGAATTTCGAGCAAACACGGCCTCGTTGGTAAAACACGTCAAAAAAACCGGACGACCTCTCGTGCTGACGCAGCACGGCAAAAGTACGGTAGTATTGCTTGATGTAAGTCACTATCAGTCGATGGTATCTAACATTGAGTTGTTTTCAGGTGTAGTTGCCGGTCAAGGTAAAAGTATTCTGGCCTCTACACTCAAAAAGTGAACCTCAATATTTTGTTAATAAAAGGATGAATTGATCTCTTTTTTACCTTCAGGTTACTTTGTCGAGTGGTAGAAAAGTTTAGTTTTCCTCTCAATTGAACATTAAGAACAGCAGCCAAGAACAATGCCTAATAAAATCCTGACATTTGCGATGTCCCGCTCGCAGAACAAGGCTATCCTGCACAACAGGAAACTCATTCCCTACGCTCTGTCAATCTTTGCCTTTCTGGTAACACTCCTCTTTGCCTCGGCTCTGGTGCTGCCACTGGTGTTGCATGCCCATACAGCAGAAGATTCACTGCACTCTCAGGTTCCAATAAACTCCTATATCCTCAAGGAGATAGGCACTTCGGCAGTCCTGATGGAAAAGGATATTGACAGACCGGTTTCTCCGGCAAGCCTCACCAAGATACTCACCTGTACCATGGCGATTGAAAGTGGCAGGCTTGATCATGATGTGCTTATTACTAAAGAGGCAACGATGGTTGAGCCCTCAATAGCTGGATTCAAAGTGGGTGAAAAAATCAAGCTTATTGATCTGGTCAAAGCTGCCATGGTCAATTCAAGCAACGATGCGGCATTTGCTATCGCAATCTATCTCTCCGGCAATGTCGATGCCTTCGTTACCGCCATGAACTCCAGGGCGAAAATGATAGGAATGAAAAATTCCAGGTTTACCAATCCGGCGGGTTTTGATAAAGGTATCTATGCTGGTAATATCTCCACAGCCGGAGACCTGTTGCGCCTCACTGAACACGCGGTAAAAAACCCTGTTTTCAACGATATAGCCCGCCTTGAGAAAGCTGTTTTTACAGAGCAGACAACCCAGAAGGTTTACTCGCTTAAAACGCACAATAAGCTTCTGGATAGATACCCCTATGCTGTCGGTATTAAAACCGGTTTTACCACCAAAGCAGGCGGATGTCTTATCGCCAGGGCCATCAAAAACAACAAGGATGTTCTTCTGGTGATGCTTAACGCCAGAACAGACAGATGGCATGTTGCGGCGAACATGTTTGATATGGCTTTTTCAGGTGTTAATCCTGATCAGGCATCAATATTTCCGCCATCCAGGGGCGATTCAGGTCGTGCCCAGGTTTCTGTTGTAAAAGAACGGGGACGGTCAGGCAAAAGAGTCTATCATTTGTCAAAGGCAGCTCTGAGGTCTAAAAACAATTCCATAGCCTTGTCAAAGTCCGGCAGAAAGCAAAAACACAATGCTCTTGCTCTTGCAAAGCAAGGCCATAAAGCAAGGAGAGCTGCTCCTGCCATTGCGAAATCCGGCAGAAAGGGGAAGAAGCATGAGCTTCTCGCTTCTCGACAAGTCAGAAAAAACAAAAAAAGAGTAAATCTTTCATACAAGCCATTCAATATCAATACTGCAAGCCAACGTTATATCGCGGCGTAGTTGACTCTCTGTTTTCTTCACTGTTCTCACTTTTATTAAATCTAATGAGAGGGTAATGGTCAAGCATATTGTAATGTGGCGCCTTAAAGACACTGCACATGGAAATGACCCGGCAACCAATGCTTGTCTTATCAAGCAGAAGCTTGAAGGTCTGCGGGGCAGAATTCCAGGACTGATCGCTATCGAGGTGGGCATTGATTTCAGCAGGACAGAAAGCTCAGGAAATATCGTGTTATATAGTGAGTTCGCAGACAGGGAGGCTCTTGCATCCTATCAGGCACATCCGGAACACCAGGCATTGATTCCGTTTATCGGTGAAGCGACAAGTGAGCGCAGGCTGGTTGATTACGAGATGTGAGCAGTTTATGGGTCTGAGTACAATGCGGTGCAGAAATAACAGAAATAAAAAAGCGGATGGTCAAAAACCATCCGCTTTTTTATTGTCGCTTTTTTCCTGTTCAGGTTTATCCCTGAACGATGCACTCTGCTGGGCAGACTGCAGAGCAGGCTGGGGAGTCAGAGTATCCTACGCACTCTGTGCAGGTTGCAGCATCGATGATATAAACATCATCGCCGGCAGAAATCGCATTGACTGGACAATCTGGTTCACAGGCTCCGCAGTAAGTACATTCTTCAGTAATGTAGAGTGCCATATTAATTTCCTAGCTTAATAGTTGTAAAAAAAAGGAAAGAACGATTCGGGTGAATTTCGACTAATATAAGATTTTTTTTTAGCTCAAAAAAAACGTCGTATGCTCTGAGGCGTTATTTTAAGCCAAAATAGCATTGTTTATTCAAGGCCGGGGGAAAATCAGCCTGGTAAAAAGATGCTTGGGCCTTTGCGCAAAACCCATCAGTTGGATTTTCAGACTTTGATGATGCAGTCAACCGGGCAGACCGAGACGCATGCAGCTTCATCATGAAATCCTATGCAGTCAATGCAGGTTGTTTCATCAATAACATAATAATCCTCACCAGCTGTAATTGCGCTTACCGGGCATTCAGGTTCGCACGCTCCGCAATAGGTACAGGTATCAAGAATTCGATGTGCCATTTTGTCCTCCTTGATTAAAACTGAGAAAATGATGGATGATCTGTGTTGATCTGAAAGCTTCTCCACAAACGCAAATTTACAGAAATATCCCGGGATTATTATTCCTGTTCATGGATTTCATATGCGTTGATGATATCACGGACAAGCTTATGGCGGACAACATCTGTTTTATCGAGATATACAAAGCTGATACCCTTGATATCCTTCAGTATCTTCGGAGAATTGGTAAGTCCTGAATCGAGATCCTTGGGAAGATCAATCTGGGTGACATCGCCGGTAATGATAGCTTTCGAATTGACACCCAGCCTTGTCAGGCACATCTTCATCTGCTTGTTCGAAGCGTTCTGGGCTTCATCGAGAATAATAAACGCATTGTTCATTGTTCTTCCCCGCATATAGGCAAGAGGCACAATCTCGATAATGCGCTGCTCCGTAAGGAGTTTCAGCTTTTCAGCAGTCAGCATATCCTGCAATGAATCATAAAGGGGGCGAAGATAAGGATCTATTTTCTGAGCCAGATCGCCCGGTAGAAACCCAAGGCTTTCACCAGCTTCCACAGCAGGCCTTGCAAGAACTATCCGCTTGACTCTTTTTTCTTTCCATGCAGCAACCGCTATGGCAACGGCGGTATAAGTTTTACCCGTACCTGCCGGTCCGATGGCAAACACAATGTCGTTGTTTTTCGCTTCAGCCACCATTCGCCGCTGACCGTTTGTTTTTGCTCTGACCGTATAATTCGGGGAGGTGACTATTATATCCTCATCACCCATAGGTGTCGCTGCCGTTCTGGGAGAAGGGGAGAGGGCCAGGTTGATAAGCGCATTCAGGTCAGTGTCAAGCACCTCCCCATGCTTGTTGGCAAGCAGAATCATCTCACTGAATATCTGTTCAAGCAGTGCCACACCATCTCTACTTCCGCGGAGGGTAATCTGAGTTCCGCGAGCAGTTATCTGCATCTCGGAAAACTCATTTTTAATTTTTTTAAGGAGAGAATCGTAAGGGCCAAAAAGAATGACAGGCTCAATGCCCTGAATTTCAATGATTTTTTCTGTGGTCAAAATAGAAGTTGTTAAGCATTATAGGGAGCTCGAACAATATCAAGATATGGATTGGAATCGGAGAGGTAGTGCTGCACATACTCTTTTACGCCAGCTTCAATCGAGGTAAAAGCTTCGCTGAATCCCGCCGAACGAAGCTTTGTCACTTCAGCACAGGTGTAATACTGATATTTGTCACGCAAGGTTTCCGGCATGGGGATGTAGTTGATAGCCGGTTCACGGCCTAAAGCAGAAAATGTTGCCGTAGCAAGGTCTTTGAAGCTTCTTGCCGTGCCAGTCCCGACATTGAAGATTCCCGCTACGGAAGGGTTTTCCAGCATCCAGGCCATTATTCTCGTACAGTCTTTGACGTATATAAAATCCCTCAACTGTTCGCCGTCTTTGTAGTCCGGTCTGTGCGACTTAAAGAGATTCAGCGATCCTTTTTCGAGTATCTGATGGAACGCCTTATAGACCACACTGCTCATATCCCCCTTGTGGTACTCGTTCGGCCCGTAGACATTAAAGAATTTCAGCCCGGCCGCTTTGTCCAGAATATGATTCTTCACTGCCCAGCGGTCAAATAGCTGCTTGGAGTACCCGTACATATTGAGGGGACGAAGCACGTTGAGGCCTTCAATGTCATCGTTGTAACCGCTTGAACCGTCACCATACGTTGCAGCGCTCGATGCATAAAGAAGCCTTACATCATGAGCTGCACAGAAAGCGGCTATTGTTTTTGAGTAGCCGAAATTATTGGTGAGCAGATGATCAGCATCAGTTTCCGTTGTCGAACTGTTCGCACCCATGTGGATAATGGCAGAAATGCCCTTCAGTGCGTTCCTCTCAAGAAGATCAGGAAAAAGATCCTTCGGGATAAAATCAGTAAATGCGAGTCCGGAAAGATTGCGCCATTTTTCCGTTGTTGTCGACCCTAGATCGTCAACAACAATGATATTCTCTTCACCCTTACGGTTGAGTTCCAGAAGCATGGCACTGCCGATAAATCCCGCGCCGCCGGTGATAATGATCATGTATGGAAAAAGGTATAGTTTAATGCAGGTGCAATCGAATATACAGAGGCGGGTATAAAAACAAAAGGCCGCCTGTAATTAAAGCGGCCTTTCAAATAAAGCGCGTCATGCAGTGGCCTGAAGCAGGCCATCGTTAGCCAGAAGCTTTCTTCCCCAATAGAGCCACAATCTTACAGTATTAACCGGTTTGCCGACAATGGCCGATATCTGGCGATGTTTAAGCCCCGATATTTCACTCAATAGAACTGAAAGTTTGATATCAGCAGCCCACTGTCTCAACGAATCAATCAGCTGAAAGTGATTTTTACAGGGCTTGCCGCTGATACAGAACTCTGTGTTCTGGCCGAACTGGTCCACATAGCACTTTCTGAAGGTTTTAAGCAGATCACCCTCCCTCGTTGTTGTGTTGGCATAGAGATAGGTCTTGTTGACCAGTTCGCTGGATACACTCTCACTGCCGGTCATCCAGTATGCAAGGCTGTATATATCATCCAGAAGATCAACAGGTGTTTTTTTAATCTGTGTCATAATCTCTCCTTTATATTGGATTAATTTTGTCTTGTTTTAATTTATAAAAAAAAAGCAGATTGTCCAGATTTATTTCATGGATTGTATGAAAAAGATGTTTTTTTAATCATGTTGACTGCCATAGCAGGCTACTAATACCGGGATAAAAGATTTACAGCCAGCAAACAGAGTGTTACCATGCAAAGAGATATCAAGAGTATACTCAACCCTGCCCTGCAGAATATTGCGACCTACAAGGTCGAAGGCGGACAGCAGGCCGAGATAAAACTGAATCAGAACGAAAGCCCCATTGATGTGCCGATGTGGCTCAAGGAAGAAATTACCAGTGAGTTTATCAAAGAGCCATGGAACCGTTATCCTGATATTCTGCCATATAGAGGTATGCAGGCCTATGCCGATTTTCTTGGAGTTTCCGCTGATTCTGTAATGATGAGCAACGGATCAAATGAAATGCTCTATACCATATTTCTTGCATGCCTTGGTCCCGGCCGGAAAATTCTGATTCCCGATCCATCCTTTTCGCTCTACGAAAAAATTGCCCTCCTGTTGCAGTCTCGTATTGTCAGCGTTCCCATGCTTCCAGGTCTCGAATTCGATACCGATGCCATTCTTAAGGCAGCTCGTGACGAGCAGGTCGATTTTATTGTTCTCTCAACACCAAACAATCCTACAAGTAAATCGCTCTCTTTTGATGAAGTCCGTCTGATTGCCGAGTCCAGCGACGCTCTTGTGCTTGTTGACGAAGCCTACATCGAGTTTTCCCGCCAGCGCTCTGTTCTTCAGCTCATCGATGGGCTCCCTAATCTTGTTGTGCTTCGCACCATGTCCAAAGCTCTGGCTCTTGCGGGTATCCGTATTGGTTTCGCAATTGCCAATCCCATACTCATGGCCGAGCTTGCCAAACCAAAAATTCCTTTTGCCTCCAGCAGGCTGGCCGAAATAACCCTGACCCGTGTGCTGGCCAATTACTCCCTTGTGACCGATGCCGTCTCCTTCATCCTGCATGAGCGTGATTTACTTTATCGTGAACTGCTTGCAATTGATGGTATCGAACCCTTCGAGAGTGATACCAATTTTCTGATCATCAGGATAAAAGATGCAGGAGAAGTTTTCAAAAGTCTTCAAAGTGACGGTATTCTTGTGAGAAACGTTTCCGGCTACAAGCTTATGGACAACTGTCTGCGCTTCAATGTCGGTCTTGTTGAAGAAAACCGCCGTCTCATTGAAAAACTTCGGACGATTTGAGCATGCAAGAATTCAGAAAGCTGCATGGAAGTGAAATGAGCAGGCTGACGGTGGAGCAATATGCCGAAGTCCCGAAGCACCCTGTGGTTCTTTTGCTGCATAATATCCGAAGCATGTGGAATGTCGGATCAATGTTTCGCACCGCTGATGCTGCAGGAATTGAAAAAATTATTCTTTCAGGCTATACCGCGACTCCTCCGAGAAAGGAGATCGATAAAACCGCACTGGGTGCTCAGGAAACAGTTTTGTGGGAGTATCACGCCGATCCACTTGAGGCACTTTCAGCCTTGAAAAAATCGGGGCTCCGAATCTATGGACTGGAAATTACAGAAGGCAGTCGTCCTTATACGTCGCTCGATCCCTGCGTTTTTCCGCTCTGTCTTGTCGTAGGCAACGAAGTGGATGGTCTTGAAAACGAAGTCCTTGCACTGTGTGATGAGGTGCTCGAAATCCCGCAGTACGGCACCAAACATTCGCTCAATGTAGCTGTCGCAGCAGGAATTGCCCTGTTTGAGATGGTCAGAGTTTTTCGGAAAGAGGTGTAACTTTTTGTTTTTTACTGAGGTTTTGTTTACTTAAGGACTTAAATGTTTATAACTGCGGTTTTCCATGCTTCATTACAAGACATACGAGTTGGATGATGCCACTGCCCCCTGGGTCGTTTTTGTTCACGGCGCCGGCGGTAGTTCCTCCATCTGGTTTTTGCAGATCAAGGAGTTCATCAGGCATTTCAATGTTCTGCTTGTTGATTTGAGAGGTCATGGAAAGTCAAAAGCCTTAGCTGCTCACAAGGAGGACCGTCATTACGATTTTGAGGTTATCACCCGTGATATCATCGAAGTGCTTGACTCCCTCAACATCCACAAAGCCCATTTCATCGGTATTTCACTTGGGACCATTCTTATCCGCAACCTGAGCGAAATTGCTCCGGAGAGGGTCAGTTCAATGGTTATGGGTGGAGCCATCATAAGGCTTAACATCCGCGCAAAGGTTCTTGTAACCGTTGGCAACATGTTCAAGAGGTTTGTTCCCTACATGTGGCTATACAGCTTTTTTGCCTGGATTATCATGCCAAGTGAACGACATAAAAAGTCACGACTCCTTTTTGTCAACGAAGCAAAAAAAGTTGCACAGAAAGAGTTCATGCGCTGGTTCCGTCTCACCTATGAGATAACCCCGCTGTTGAAATACTTTGAAGAAAAAGATACAGCTATTCCTACACTCTACCTTATGGGTGAAGAAGACCATATGTTTCTCCCCGCAGTACGGTATATCATTACCCGCCACACCAACTCCTGGCTTGAGGTTATCGTCAATTCCGGCCATGTCTGCAATGTCGACCAGCCTAGTGAGTTCAATGCGCGCGCTATTTCCTTTTTGAAAAAAATGTCTGCAGGCGATTCATCTGAAAAAACGATCAAGCTGGCGGTCTGCTAAATCGCAGGCTTGTTGTAGTTGTTCATGGCATGCCCGATGCCGTTGATCGCAAAATCAAGAGCCGCATCTCCCGAAACAGGTAGTACCTTACTCATTACCGTTTTTTCCTCCTCGCTGAACTTCCCCAGTACAAACGATGAAAAAGAGCTCAAAGGCTGCTCTTCAAGCCTTATGCCTATCCTCATCCTCGCAAACTCTTCACTTCCCAGGCACTCAATAATGTGTTTCAGGCCATTTTGTCCACCGGCGGATCCTTTAGCGCGTATGCGTATGGAGCCCGAAGGGAGGTTGAGATCATCGCAAATGACAAGGATATCCATGCGCTCGATTTTATAGAAATTCATCGCAGCTATAACCGCATGACCTGAAAGGTTCATATAGGTCATAGGTTTTACAAGGATGATCGACTCCCTTCTGTGGATAAGTTTCGCACTGAGGTATTTTCCTTTCCCACGAATGAATCCAGCCCCGAAAGAGGCAGCAATTGAGTCCACAACATCAAACCCGATATTGTGCCGTGTACCGTTATACTGGGATTCAGGATTTCCGAGACCTACAATAAGTTTCATAACACAAGCACCAGATTCGGGGAACTCTACCGGTTTTTATTTCACAAAAGAGTACAGCAACCGCCAAGAATATAGCAGGAGCAAAGCAGAATCTGTAATAAAACATTCATGGAGATAATGGAAAAACACATTGCAACGATTGACCCCGAATCAGGGTGAACCCCATAAGAACTTCTACAAAAAGGTATTGAGATTCCTTAAAAAAGTTGCAAATTACATCTTACTGTTTCCAACAGGATTGTTCCTTCTTATGATTTAGCTGACAACATTTTTTTCTTGAGTCAAGAAAAACAGTGAAAAAAAAAGCAATGAAAAAATCGTTAAAAGTAACATGGTTGTCCAGAATTGTTTCAATTCTGGGAGGTCTAGGCATTGTGTTGCAGTCGCAAAATGCGTTTGCAAGTGAGGCCGATTTGTTGTTGCCTGATTTGCATTCGGTGTCATTCCTTGGCGGAATACCCGGAAGCACTCTTCTTTTGTGGGGTCTTGCAGTCTGTCTGTTCGGTATGGTTTTCGGGATCATACAGTATGTCGGAATTCGCAAGCTTCCAGTTCACAGCGCCATGCGGGAGATCAGCGAGCTGATCTACGCAACCTGCAAAACCTACCTTGTCACTCAGGGTAAATTTATTCTCATACTCTGGGTTCTGATCGGAGCCATTATTGTCGCCTATTTCGGTTGGCTTCGGCACCTTCCTGCGATCAAGGTTATTTTCATTCTAGTAGCCAGTCTTATCGGTATTCTCGGAAGTTATATCGTTGCCTGGTTCGGTATGAGGATCAACACATTCGCCAACTCAAGGACAGCATTCGCAAGTCTCGGCGGCAAACCTTTTCCAACCTACGAAATTCCTCTCAGAGCCGGTATGAGTATCGGTATGCTGCTTATCAGCATCGAACTCTTCGTTATGCTCTGCATCCTTCTCTTTGTACCTCGCGATTTTGCCGGACCATGCTTTATCGGGTTTGCTATCGGTGAGTCGCTCGGTGCTTCAGTGCTTCGTATTGCCGGCGGTATCTTTACCAAGATTGCCGACATCGGCTCCGATCTTATGAAGATCGTTTTCAAGATCAAGGAAGACGACGCCCGTAACCCTGGCGTTATTGCCGACTGTGCCGGCGACAATGCAGGTGACTCAGTTGGTCCTACAGCTGACGGTTTTGAAACCTACGGTGTTACCGGTGTAGCCCTTATCTCCTTTATCCTTCTAGCCATCAAGGCTCCCGAAGTGCAGATCATGCTGCTTGTCTGGATCTTCGCCATGCGCCTTGTGATGATTCTTGCCAGTGCGTTCTCCTACTGGACAAATGCTGCCCTGGCCAAGATGAAGTACAGCAATGCCGATGAGATGAACTTCGAGAAGCCTCTGATCACTCTGGTATGGCTTACCTCGATTGTCTCAATCATCCTTACCTACATAGCATCCTACTTCCTTATCAGCACACTCGGCGATGGCACCATGTGGTGGAAGCTTGCTTCGATCATCACCTGCGGAACGATTGCCGGTGCACTTATTCCTGAGCTGGTGAACCGCTTTACCTCCACAGAGTGTGCCCATGTCCGTAACGTCGTTCAATGCTCCAAAGAGGGAGGCGCAGCCCTGAACATTCTTGCAGGTCTTGTTGCCGGTAATTTCAGTGCCTACTGGATGGGCCTTGCCATTGTCGGTTTGATGGGAGCCGCCTACGGACTCAGCACACTTGGCATAGCCACTCTCGGGCTTACTCCTGAGCTGATTGCTTCGCAAGGGCTTCTTACTGTCGGCCTTACCAAGGTTATCATGCTTGCACCTTCGGTCTTTGCTTTCGGTCTTGTCGCCTTCGGATTTCTCAGCATGGGTCCTGTCACCATTGCAGTCGACTCGTATGGGCCGGTTACAGACAACGCTCAGTCAGTCTATGAGCTTTCCCTGATCGAAACTATTCCGAATATCAAGCAGCAGATTCAGAGCGAGTTTGGTTTCCAGCCAGACTTTAACAATGCCAAACGCTACCTTGAAGCCAACGACGGCGCAGGCAACACCTTCAAGGCAACTGCTAAACCGGTGCTTATCGGTACTGCTGTGGTCGGTTCCACCACAATGATCTTCTCGATCATTATGATCCTGACCAACGGTCTCGCTGATACAGGTGCAATTGCAAAGCTCTCAATCCTTTCGCCTCCGTTCCTCCTTGGCCTCATGATGGGCGGTGCAATCATCTACTGGTTCACCGGAGCCTCAATGAATGCCGTCACAACGGGAGCGTACTACGCGGTGGAATTCATCAAGAATAACATCAACCTTGACAGTTCCGTTGAAAAAGCCTCCATCGAAGACAGCAAGAAGGTTGTTGAAATCTGTACCAAGTTTGCCCAGAAAGGTATGATCAACCTCTTTCTTACCGTATTCTTTACGACACTGGCTTTCGCCTGTCTCGACTCATTCTTCTTTATCGGCTATCTCATCTCCATTGCGCTTTTCGGTCTCTACCAGGCCATCTTTATGGCCAATGCCGGCGGTGCATGGGATAACGCCAAGAAGATTGTTGAAACTGAGCTTAATGCCAAGGGCACTCCGCTTCATGATGCCTCAATTGTCGGTGATACGGTCGGCGATCCTTTCAAGGATACCTCTTCGGTTGCTTTGAATCCGATCATCAAGTTCACCACATTGTTTGGTCTTCTTGCCATTGAACTGGCTATCGAACTTCCTCCTCAGATAGCACTCTCTCTGGCCGCAATCTTTTTTGCCCTTTCACTGGTTTTTGTCCATCGCTCCTTCTTCTCAATGAGAATAAAGGTCGACGAGCACTAACCGCGTTCTTGAAATTATGTTAAAACGGAGCCGCAGTCATGCGGCTCTTTTTTTTTGTGTGGAGCCTGAAGATATTTGATTGTCTGGCTGAGCTGAAATGGGTAGGGAGACAGATAAAGAATTATTATGTCTCAATTTGAGGCGCTAGAGTATTTTTACCAAACATTCAGATTGACTCATGAAATAGCATATGTAATTTCTATATTATTATAAAGTTAGCTATTAGTGAGAATATCGATGCCTTTTAGTTGTTTCCTCTTATTCTTTTGGCTTACTTATTGCAGTAATATCGTTTATGCTCCTGCTGAATTTGAGAATTACGGTTAACAGTTTATCAATAAGGATTTATCCATGAAAAATCTTGTTCGTTGTTTATTTACGGCCAGCATCGCTTTAATGCTTGCGTCTCCTTCTGCTTCTGCGGCTGTAAATTCGAAACCGCTGTACTCCAGTGCGGCAGCAAAACTTAAATCGCACGATACACAGGGAGCTATAGCCGATTACACAAAGGCAATTGAACAGGACCCCATGGACACCTATGCATATATTCGACGAGGGATTATAAAGAACTCTATCGGCGATACTCTTGGAGCAGTAACTGACTTTACGAAAGTTATTGAGATTGATCCTAAAAATCCTCAGGGATATTCTAATCGAGGGATTCAAAAAGAACAAAATGGTGCATTTAAGAGCGCAATAGAAGATTATACGAAGGCTATTGAGCTTAACCCTAAATATGCTATAGCCTACATTAATCGGGGAAATGCAAAAACGAAGGCATGGGATTTTAATGGCGCCATAGCAGACTACACGAAGGCTATTGAGCTTAACCCATTTTCTACGTTAGCCATCAGTAATAGAGCTACAGCAAAAGGTCTGCTCGGAGATAAAGAGGGCGCCATAGCGGATTATAAAAAAGCAGCAAAACTAAACGATCCCGATGCCAAGGCATGGCTGAAAGCCAGAGGGCTGCCGCTCAAGTGAGTTAACCGTTTATAAGAATCGAGCTTAAAATACAATACCCCTTGGTGTCTTCTTGATCCAGGGGGTATTTTCATTATAAAAGTTTTGTCAAGCTCAGTTTAAAATCTTGTAGTAAGTCCGGCAAGAATAGTTTTATCTGTCTCAGCATGGTTCAATCCAGCTTTTACACCCAGATCAAGATCAAAGGTGTCATTTACGCTGTAGATCAATCCGCCGAGCAAAAAAACACGATTAGGATCCGCTGTCCTCTCATTATTGCTATCGATGCTTACATCAGCTACAGAGCGCAGTTTCTCAGTCATATGAAATTCCGCAGCAACTGAAGCATGCCAGATATCCTGTTTTAATATTGCATTATCCTGTGCCAATGCGTATGAATTGTGGGTGTACCCGATATTACCGTGCAGAGCCCTGTGCTCCCACTCCTTGGTAGCAATCAGCAGCACACCCCCAGATATGTTACCGTTACCCAATCCTTTTTGAGCATCCCCGGTTGGAAATATCACTTTCGGCTTCAGAGCTACGCTGAACTCTTCCTTTTTACATTCAAAAAATCTCCATTTAACTTCGACCGATGTATCACCGATCCCATTATCATTGGAAACAAGGTTCCCATCCACACTGAGAGAACCCCACTGCCAGGGAAGCCCGACTACGATATCCAGGTTATCGGTCATGCCATAGGTCAGTGCGGCAGTAAGAGTTCCACTCGTTTCCTTTTCCGCAACGCCTGCTTCATGTTCATCATCTCTTGAATATTCGCCGTTATACTCAAACTGAAATTTCCCTTTTCCCTGAGTTCCGGTATCATCGGTCATCAAAGGGTGTGCAGCAAAAGCTGGAACTGACCATAGCAAGGCCAGAATTATGGGGGGAATTCTTTTTATCATTGATAATGGGTTTTTCGAGTCGTTTACTTAATTCAAAGTACAAAGGTAATAGACAAAAAAAATCGATTGGTGACGTGTATTCAGAATTTAACTCGCTAAATTGATCACGATTGGTTTTCGAGAACATTATCAGGAGCGCTCTCTATGTTGAAAGAGTTCAAAGAATTTGCCGTTAAAGGTAATGTAGTTGATATGGCCGTTGGTATCATTATCGGGGGAGCTTTCGGCACAATTGTCAATACAATGGTTTCCCAGGTTCTGATGCCACCACTTGGTTTGCTGGTAGGTGGAGTCGATTTTTCAAACCTCTATATTGTTTTGAAAGAAGGGGCTAAGGTTGCCGCTCCATACGCTGCGCTTGCAGATGCCAAGGCTGCCGGTGCTGTCACAATCAATTACGGAATGTTTCTGAATTCTGTAATCAGCTTTTTGATCATGGCTTTTGCTGTTTTTCTGCTCGTCAAGGCAATTAACACGTTTCGTCGGGATGAAAAGCCGCTTCCTCCGTCTCCAGCGACAAAAGAGTGTCCGTACTGCCTTAGCAATGTACCAATCAAGGCAACCCGTTGCCCAGCCTGTACGTCAGAGATACGCGGTCAGTAATGCTGTTAGATTTTCTTAAACGGAGTTTAATTATTTTTTAATCCGTTTTGAAATATTTTTTTGTATAGTGTTAAGGATATGAAGTCCCTCATATTCTTCCAGTCTTTTTAATTATCGGCGCTGATTATCAACGGAGTAATGATGAAAAAACTTCTCTTGGTCGCAGGACTATTGGTGTCAATTATTTTTCTGGATCACAATACATGTCAGGCTAAACTTTTTGTTCAGCTTCGTAATCACCTTAAATACGATGAAGCAAAAGCATCGTTTATACCTTCCACTCAAGGGTGGGGACAGATCATACGTATCTTCAAAAGCGACACTGTCAATAAAAAAACTTCTTCAAAAAATACTATCACCAGAGAAGTCCGCTTAAGTATCAATGAAGCCTCTGATCTTATATTTTTGTATATCACTCCAAAAGATGCGAATGATCTTGCTTTTAACAAAGTAATAAAAGTTCAAAAAATGATCATAAGCAAAGAGATTGCTAACTTTAACCTTGGCGTGAACACTGAGATTATAGTGCCGGAACAGTTGGCAAAAGTTGAAGAGGATTCAAAAGACCAGGTCAAAATATCCTTTAAATTCAGTCACCCCGACAAACACTGATTTCCTATAGTCCCATAATTGCTAAAGGGCCTATAAGTCTCATAGGCCCTATAGGACCTATTCTTCCAGCTTCTTTCTCTTCAGTCTTAGCGAATTGCTCACCACCGAAACGCTGCTGCCTGCCATGGCAAGTCCCGAAAAAACCGGATTAAGAACAATGCCCCAAAACGGGTAGAGCGCTCCAGCTGCAAGCGGAATTCCAATGATGTTATAGATAAACGCCCAGAAGAGGTTCTGGCGTATCACCCTCATAGTGGCGCGCGAAAGGGTGATTGCCTGGGCAACCTTCCTGATATCGCCCTTGAGCAGGGTAATTCCGGCAGACTCAATGGCAACATCAGTTCCTGTAGCCATAGCAATTCCTACATCAGCCTGAGCCAGAGCCGGCGCATCGTTGATGCCGTCTCCAACCATGGCAACCTTTCTTCCTTTCGCCTGCAGCTCTTTGACTTTTATTGCCTTTTCCTGCGGCAGCACCTCGGCAATCACCTCGTCAATGCCAACTTGACGTGCCATAAAGTCTGCCGCCAACCGGTTGTCGCCCGTCATCATGATGACCCTTACCCCTTTCTTGAGCAGTGCGTCAACAGCCCTCTCTGCATCCTCTTTGACTGTATCGCTCAGCGCAATCAAACCGGCGCATATCCCGTTTATCTCAACGATGACGACACTTTTCCCCTCCTTCTGCACTCTCTGGACTTCAGTGATGTTTTTTTCAGTCTCAACCGGTTTGCGAACTCTCACCGCAATGGTATCGATCACAGCCGAAACGCCGATGCCCTCAAAAGCTTCAAATGCACTGGTATCGCTAAGAGTGATCTGCTGTTCTTTAGCTTCCGTCACAATTGCCTGAGCAAGAGGATGTTCCGAGCGGTTTTCAACACTGGCTGCCAGTTGCAAAAGGGAAGCCGCGCAGCTCTCACTGTCAAGCGGTATGATATCTGAAACCTGCGGATTGCCCGTCGTCAGCGTCCCTGTTTTATCAAATACCACCGTATCAACTGAACTGAGCTTTTCAAGGCTTTCAGCATTCCGGATAAGGATGCCGTACTCAGCCCCTTTCCCTATACCTACAATGATTGCTGTAGGAGTTGCCAGACCAAGTGCGCAGGGACAGGCAATCACCAGAATACCGATAAGGCCGGAGATGGCAAAGGGGAGTGCAATAGAAAATCCGAGAAAATAGGTTCCGACAGTCAGCCAGATGATAAACGTCGCCAATGCAAGAAGCAGCACAACAGGAACAAAAATCCCGGCAATTTTATCAGCCATATTCTGTATGGGAGCTTTCGATCCCTGGGCATCTTCAACCATCCGTATAATGCGCGCAAGCAGCGTCTCAGATCCAACCTTCGAAGCGGTGAAGGTAAACGATCCCTGTTTGTTGATGGTGCCTCCGATGACCTGGTCACCAACCGCTTTATCAACGGGTATCGACTCTCCGGTCACCATAGATTCATCAAGTGACGAATACCCCTGGGTAATCATGCCGTCAACAGGTATTTTCCCCCCTGGTTTGACAATCACAGCATCGCCCGTTCTCACCTCTTCTATCGCAATCTCAATCTCTTTTCCCTCGCGTATCACAAGGGCCGATTTAGCCTGCAGGCCAATCAGCTTTTCGATAGCCTCACCGGTTTTCATCTTAGAGCGTGCCTCAAGGTATTTCCCCAGCAGCACAAAGCCAATCACAACAATGGTAACATCGAAATAGGTATAGTTGGGTATTTGCAGCAGCTCTCTTACGGAGGGAATCAGCGTCACAACAGCACTGTAGAGATAGGCAGTCAGTGTCCCGATGCCGATCAGCGTATCCATACTCGCCGCTCCACTCTTAACGTACATCGATATTCCGTGCAGAAATGGAGCCCCGATCCAGAACACCATATAGGTGGCAATAACCATGGAGACAAGATTGAACAACTCCATGGAAATCGGCATGTTCGGGATAAAAGAGAAAAACATCGAACCGGTATCCCACATCATAAGGATGAACACAAGCAGAGCCACCGGCAGGGCAAACCGCACCTTCTTCAGTTGCTCCTGAAGCTCTTTCTCTTTTTCCTCTTTTAAATGGAGAGCATTACCCCTCTCTTCCGTCTGTTCAGCACTGAAGGTATAACCGTATTTGCCGATAAGATCATTAACCGCCTCCGCCGACAGTGCAGTGCTGTAAAACTCAAGCTTAGCCTTCTCGGTAGCAAGATTGACGTTAACCTCACTAATGCCCTCAACCTTCGAAAGCTTCTTGGTAATAATCGCCGCACAACTGGCACAATGCATCCCCTTGACGCTATAAGTCCTACTCGTCATACCAAAGTATTTATCTCACTCTTGATAGTCCCAAAGCTGCTATAGGTCCCATAAGTCCTATAGTACCTATTCTTCCAAACCTCACTTCACCACAATAACCCCGCGGTTCACACCCATGGCACAGGTTATCTTATAAGAACCTGCCCGTTTAGGCGTAAACTCCATAACAATTTTTTTCCCCCTGATAATCGGTTCAGGTTTGTCCCACAATCCCGGCACCATAATGGTATTCATGCACCCGGTTGCTGTATCCAGAGGATTGACTTCAAGCCGTACCCTCTCGCCTGTGTTTACCGTAAACGAATTTGGTGCAATATTTTTGGCATTTGAATAGAGTATGGTCAATGTCTTCACACCGCTCGTTTGAGGCACCACGGTTTTTGTGGCATTTGACGTTGCCTTCTGGTCAGCAGCGAACAATGCTGTCGTCGCTGTACAGGTAAAAAGTGCTATAGTGATCACTATGCTTGTTTTCATGGTACTGCTTCTATTTTGATTAATCTTATTATAACAGTCTATAATCACTATCATTTACCATGCCAGAACAATACAGCCTGTCATGGCGTTCCTTTTACTGCTTGCTGATTGTAGCGATATGGAGAATATTCAACACTTCTGAAGCATACTCCTCAAAAGAGAGTATACTAAACTAATAATGCGACTATTTGTTATTATACAGGACGGTTAGAAAAGTAGTATTTCAATTGTTGTTTCTATGAGTCCCACAAGCTCATTAGTAAACTGTTTAACGGAGAGAAAAAATGAAAATGTTATTAACTGTTCTGGCGGGTTTGACGCTGTTCAGTGTTTCTGCGAATGCAGAGCCGAAAGAGGGTATGATGCAGGGTCAAATGCCCAATAAAGCCATGAAGATGGATCAACCCTGTACTATGACTCCCAACTGTCCGATGATGGGTGATAAAGCAATGCCCATGAAAAACCCCATGTATGATATGATGCGCCCCATGGTTGATATTATTAAAATGCAGCAGAAGATCATAAAGGGTGTGAAGCCGTCAGAGAAAAAAGCAATGCTGAAAGAGATCGATAAAAAGATTGATCAGATTGAGAACGTGGAGGCTTATATGCCGTGTGTACAGCCTCCGCCATCCGGTCATGATCATGAGCATATGCCGATGGGGAAGTAACTCCCTTTTCAGCGAGTCTCCTGAAAGCCCGGTATGTACCGGGCTTTTTTTTCGTCAGTGTTTCATACCCGAATGGTGCAGCCGCCCCTTTTTCAGATCCCGTGTCTTCATCAGCACAAAAATGACAGGGGTCATAATGAGCACATGCACTGCAGAGGAGATCATCCCGCCGATCATTGGCGCTGCGATAGGTTTCATCACATCAGCACCCGTACCTGTTGACCAAATGATTGGAATCAAGCCCAGGAGTGCCACAGCAACGGTCATAAGTTTCGGCCTAAGCCTGAGCACCGCCCCCTCAAATGCAGCATCATAGATATCCTGTTCGGTGCAGGGCCCATTGACAAGCTTCTTATCCAGCGCCTCATGCAGGTAAATCACCATCACAACCCCGGTCTCCACAGCAATTCCATATAAGGCGATAAACCCGACCCAGACCGCAACAGAGAGGTTATACCCCAGAGCCGAAACCAGATAGACCCCGCCCACAAGAGCGAAAGGCACAGAGAGCATCACCATGGAAGCTTCTATGGCTGAATGGAAAGTGAAGAAGAGCAGGATAAAGATAATCACCATGCCCAGCGGTATCAGCACCTGCAAGCGAGCCTTGGCACGAATCTGGTTCTCCCACTGTCCCGACCATGTCACATAATAACCTGCCGGCAGTTTGAGCTTTTGTTCCAGAATCTGTTTGGCCTCGGTTACAAAGCCTCCCATATCCCGGCCACGAACATTAAGATAGACCAGCGAACGAAGCAGTCCACCCTCACTGTTGATCTCAGGTGCGCCGGTCGACAGTTTCAGTTTTGTCACCAGCGACAGGGGAATCTGGCTGCCCTCCATACCGCCCACCAGAATACGTCGGATCGAGTCAATGTTATCACGGTAGTCACGCAGGTAGCGGATTCGGATCGGAAAGCGGTTGCGTCCTTCAACCGTGGTCGAAAGCATCTCGCCGCCGAGAGCCGTCTCTATCACATCCTGTATATCTCCCACACTGACCCCGTACCGGGCTGCTGCCTGACGATCAATGTCGATGTCCAGGTAGTTGCCTCCGGTAACCCGTTCAGCCACCACGTCGGCCGCCCCATTAATCGGTTTGAGAATTGTTTCAGCTTGAATGGCAAGATCCTTCAGCACATTCAGGTCATTGCCGAATATCTTCACCCCAAGGTCAGTGCGCACACCGGTCGAGAGCATGTTGATGCGGTTGATGATCGGCTGTGTCCATCCATTTCGCACACCTGTCTGCTGCAGTTTTGAGTCCAGTTCCGCAACAATGTCAGCCTTCGTCATTCCCGAACGCCACTCAGCTTTCGGCTTCAGGATAATGATGCTTTCAAACATTGAGACGGGAGCCGGATCAGTTGAAGTCTCTGCTCTGCCGACTTTACCGAGCACATGTTCAACCTCCGGCACGCTTTTGATGATTGAGTCCTGCACCTGGATAATCCGTTTTGCCTCCGTGATGGAGACGTTCGGCAGGGTCACCGGCATATAGAGCAGCGAGCCTTCATCAAGTGGCGGCATAAACTCCGAACCGAGATTCATGAACAGGGGCACCGCAATGGCAAGAGCCGCCAGGTTAAGGGCAATGGTGGTTTTCTTCCATTTCAGCACCCATCGGATAACCGGCGAATAGATTTTGATGAAAAAGGTTGAGACCGGGTTTGAGCTTTCCGGAGGCATCTTGCCCCGCATGAAAAAGTACATCAGCACCGGCACCAGCGTTATGGCAATAATGGCCGACCCCATCATCGAGAATGTCTTGGTGAAAGCCAGCGGGTGGAACAGTTTGCCCTCCTGTCCCTCCAGCATGAAGACCGGTATAAACGAGAGCACAATGATCGCGAGAGAGAAAAATATCGCCCGACCGACCTGCTTGGCCGATGTAATGATCACCTCCAGCCGTTTTACGGCTCGCTCCTCAGGCGGCATCTCCGAGAGGTGGCGATAGCAGTTCTCCACCATAATAACACCCGCGTCAACCAGCACGCCGATTGCGATGGCAATACCACCGAGCGACATGATGTTGGAGGTAACTCCCATGAGCTTCATGGTGATAAAGGCAATCAGCACCGAAATCGGCAGGGTGAGTACAATCACCAGCGCACTTGGAAAGTGGAGCAGAAAGACCAGAATCACAAGGGAGACAACGATGGACTCCTCCAGCAGGTTCTCCTTCAGGGTATCCACGGCCCTCGATATCAGGTCGGAGCGGTCATAGGCGACCTTTATCCTGACACCCGGAGGCAACCCTTTCTCCAGTTCTGTTATTTTTGTTTTTACCCGGTCAATAACCTCTTTGGCATTTTCACCGTACCGCATCACTACAATACCGCCAACCTTCTCGCCCTCACCGTTCATTTCCAAGAGACCGCGCCGTATTGCTCCACCAATCTGGACGGTGCCGAGATTTTTCAGGTAGACAGGAGTTCCGCGCATATCAGCCCCGACCACGATGTTCTCCAGGTCAGCTTTCGATTTCACGTATCCGCTTCCCCGTATCAGGAACTCGGCATCCGCCTGTTCGATCAGCCGGCCGCCCACATCCTTGTTTGAAGCCTTGACCGCCTCCATCACTTTCCCTACCTTGATGCCGTAGGCAAAGAGCTTGTTCGGGTCCAGATCAATCTGATATTCACGCACAAATCCGCCTATTGAGGCAACCTCTGCCACTCCCTGCACTGTATTGAGCTGGTAGCGCACAAACCAGTCCTGCAGGGTTCTGAGTTGCTCCAGATCGTACCCCTTCCCCTCAATGGTGTACCAGAACACATGCCCCACACCGGTCCCGTCAGGGCCAAGCGTCGGAACCACCCCCGATGGCAGAAGCGACGCGGCGTAGTTCAGCCGCTCAAGCACACGTGTTCTTGCCCAGTAAATGTCAGCCTTGTCCTCAAAAATCACATAGATCATGGAGAAGCCGAAGGCACTCGATGCCCTAACGGCACGGACCTGCGGCAGCCCCTGCAGGTTGACCGCCAGAGGGTAGGTCACCTGATCTTCCACTACCTGCGGCGACCGGCCGGGGTAGTCGGTAAAAACGATCACCTGGTTGTCGGACAAATCAGGAATGGCATCTACCGGCGTGTTATAGACCGACCATCCGCCCCAGGCAATGACAAGGGCAAAAAACATCAGCACAATAACCCGGTTTCGGGCGGAATACTCTATGATCTTTTCTATCATTTCAGTTGGGATTCAGAGTCAATAAGGTATCCGCCCGATACTGCCACCTTGTCGCCTGCATGGAGGCCCGATAAAATTTGAACTTTTTCGCCCGACTGCTGTCCGACCTGAACCGTCCGTGATTCAAACATGCCGGGTGAGCTTTCCACCCACACCACCTGCCGTTTGCCTGTATTCATGAGAGCTGTGACCGGAACGACAAGAGAAGGGGAGAGCGGCACCCTGATGATCGCATTAACGAACATCTCAGGCTTCAGCTTTAGCCCCGGGTTAGCCAGTTCAACCCGGGCCTTGACCGTTCTGGTCTTGGGATCGAGAAAGGGATAGACAAACGCTATCCGTCCGGTTGAAGGCTTGTCGGGGAAAGACTGTGACCGAATTTCCACCTGCTGACCAATGTGAATATTCGAAAATTCATTCTCATATACCTCCACTTCAACCCAGACGCTCGAGAGGTCAGCGATATTGAAGAGAGCCTCACCCATGGCGACATACTGTCCCTGCTGAACCATTTTTTCAATCACAACACCTGAAAAAGGGCTATAGATCGGGATTCTGATATTTGGCTTGCCGCTCTTCTCAAGTTCAGCAATCTGACTCTCCTTTACGCCAAAAAGCAGCAGCCGCTGTCTGGCCGATCCAACCAGTCCTTCGCCATTCTGCGAGATAGAGGCGATCGGTGAGTTTTTCAGCTGTTCACGACTTTTAAGGGCAAGGAGGTACTCCTGCTGCGAGGCAACAAGATCAGGAGAGTATATCTCTGCCACTGGCTTCTCTTTGCTGACGAAGGCTCCAACACTGTTGACATTCAATTTTTCAAGGCGACCTGCAATCCATGCGGTGACTTTAGCTTGTCGCGACTGATTGTACTGCACAATGCCGACAGCGTTGATCTCCTTGTTCAGAGTTTCATTTTTTGCTTCTGCCGTAGCGACATTGGCCATGACCCGCTGTTTCTCTGACAGCGAAACATGCTCGTGCATGTCAGTCTTCTTTGGCTCTCCTACCGGCTGAACGATTCCTTTTGGAGCGGTATCAATTTTCTTGATCAGTTCCATGCCGCATATCGGACAGAGGCCGGGCTTTTCCTTGATGATAAAAGGATGCATGGAACAGGTGTAAAGTTGCTTGACCTGTGCTTGATCAGTTGCTTTGCTGCCCTGTTTATTCTGCCATAGATACCAACCTCCACCAGCAGCAATTGCAAGCAGTATAATCACCAGAGGAATTACGTATTTTTTGTTCAGTGCCATGGCTCTTACGTTGGTATTGTTATTTGTTTGGAAGTTCGTGGTTTTCAGACCGAGGTGCCGCAGGTATTGCAGCAGATGCAGGTGTTACTGTTACCTCACTGCCCACCACAGCTTCAAGCTGTGCGATCTTCATCATATATTCGGCCTTCGATTCGAAAAGTTCCCGCTCATAGTTGAAGAGGTTCATCCTGCTGTCGAGCAGTGTCAGAAAATCCACCTTGTTGACCCTGTAACTGATGAGTGCCGATTCCAGTGATTGTCCCGACTGGGGGATGATACCACCGCTGTAAAGCTCCACCTGTTGACGTCGACGGTCAAGCTGGGCAAGGGTTTCGTTGATGGTGTAGCTGATGCTGTTCTTCAAGGCATTGAGTTCTTCAGTGGCCATCGTTGTCTCAAACGTTGATTCAGCAAGCATTGCGCGGCGTTTCTGCTGCTGAATGGGCAGGTTGAAGGAGAGGCCAACGCTGAACATGTTGTAGCCCGGATCAGTGGTCATTCCGGTTGTTATCGGCTCACGGAACATATACTCTGCGGAGAGGTTGAAATCAGGATACGACTCTTTTTTGGCAAGGCGGCGCGATGCTTGAGCCTTGGTCACCAGACTCGCCAGACTTTTCACCTGGGGGCGATTATTGAGAGCAGCCTCGTTCAATTGTTCACGCGACAGGGTGACGCGGGGGAGTGTGAAATCCGGAAATGTGCCAATCGGTGTATTGCCCGAACGATAGGTAAGGTAGTTGAGGTTGGCTTCCAGGCTTTTACGTTGCTGCTGGAGCGAAATCTGCATGTCGAGCATCTTTGACTTTTCAAGTCCCGCCTTGTAGATATCCTGCTGCACTCCCTGACCGACCGAGTACTTTAACTCGTTAATGGTCAGAAAATTAGAGAGGATTTTCAGGTTCTTATCAATAATCCCGATCATCTTGTTCACAGCCCAAAGCTGGTAGTAGTTCTCCTTCACCATTTTTGTCAACTCAAGCTTGCGTTCCTCAAACGCCCACTTGTACGACTCAGCTTCACTCAAAGCAACTTTCTCTCGCAAACCCCGCTTTCCCCAGAAGGGGAGTTGCTGCGATATGCCGACTACCTTCGCGGATGTGGGGTCCAGGTTAAAAACTCCCGGTTGGCGGGTCAGCATGTTCTGTAGTTTAAACATCACCATCGGGTCATCGAGCGCTTTTGCCTGCTTCGCCTTACTGGCAAACATCTGCCAGCGTGCTTCTGATGCTTTCAATTCAGGGTTGTTGGAGAGTGCGGTGGTAACAAGAGCTGCAATGTCTTCCGCCGGGTCGTTCACCTCAGCCGACCATGCGAATGCAGGTATAAGAGATAGCTGGATAAATAAGGCAAATACCAGGCGCTTTTTCATAGGATTTCAAGACGATAAGTTGTCGATCTAACTCTATATAACATAAAGCGTGCCATTCACCGTTCATCCCGGTATTGTTGAGCTAACGAATGCATTGTTGATAAGTTATGGAGAATATTCTTCACTTGAAGGACAATAGTCCTCATAGTCGCACAAATTCTTCCCAGGCATCGATACCGCCTCCGCATCAATCTGTTCCGTACCATCCCGAACTCCGCTCCTTTGTCATCCCGAACTCCTGTGAGGGATCCATCTTCACCAACCCAATTTTCTATAAGTCCTATAGGACCTATAAGTCGTATAAGTCCTATTCCCTCTACCGAAGGAGCTTCATGGTTTGATTTCGCGAGCTGAGGAAGATTGGGTAATCAATTTGGCTAAGGAGGGCATCAATATTCAATCTCGAGCGTAAGACTGAAAATCTATGTGTGGCTTTACTCCAAAAACAGCTCCGACGCGGCGCAGAAATGCGAGACTGACGTTTCTGTAAGTTCCTGATTCCAGGCGGGAAATCGCAGCTTGTGAAGTATTTGCCCGGCGCGCAAGTTCCTTTTGAGTCATACCTGCATTTATGCGGAGGTGGATAATTTTTTTGGAGACCTCAAATTCCTCTTCGAGTGCTTCATACTCTCTTTTAACATTTTCGTCTTTGAGATTCTCTGCCAGCAGGTCGTTAAAATTAGTTGTTTTCATTGTGTCATCTCCTCTATAAATCTCTTTCGTAGTTTTTGAGCCTTTTCAATTTCACCTTGATCTGTTTTCATCTCTTTTTTTATGTAGCCAGAAGTCAGCACATACAAAGTGTTCTTATGATGGAAGTAAAATATTCTGCAAATATCGGTACCAACTTTGACACGTAATTCTTTAAGACCATCGGTGCCGACTAATGTTTTTGAATGCGGCTCACAGAGCTTGAAGCCAAATTCTTGGAGAAGTTCAATTGCCCTCAATGCTTTCGCCCGGAGTTTCGGGGAAAGCGAACTAATGAAATCATTGGCGGACTCCATGACTTCAACATTATATTTCATTCATAGAATATATCATATTTGGTATACTGGCGCAATTTTGTATTAAGAGTTTTTGAAGATTAAGATGATTATACTGCATTTTCACTTACAAGACAAGAGTCTTAAAAAAGCAGGGGATTCGGCTGAGCGCAGCGCAGCGAAGGATCCATCTTCACCGACCCAATTTTCTATAAGTCCTATTTCCTCTAGCCTCAACTCTTCTCCCTGAGCTCCTCTGTATCAAGCGGCTAATGGTTATAAATTGTCGTGTTCATTAGGTGTTTTATGCGTAGAGAGGCTGAAAAATGTATGCGATTAGCTATATTTACAGAAATTACAATGAGCAGGTTATACTGATCGATCTAAATCGGGGAGAGTCACATTTTAGATTGAAGGCATCTGTCTCTACATAAATGTTTTGAGCCGTAATTCTGAGGTTTTTTTGAAAAAAACTTTCTGTTTTAAAAAAGTAATTAGGCAGAACAGTCTGACAATGTTAGTCGTCAAAGCTTACCGTGCGGATTTCACTGAGGAAAAATCATGGCTAGACGAGTTTTCTACAGCTTCCACTACAAGCCAGACAGCTGGCGTGCCTCCCAAGTTAGAAATATCGGAGTGGTCGAAGGAAACAAACCCGCTTCAGACAACGACTGGGAATCAGTTAAGCGTGGCGGAGACAAGGCTATCCAGAAATGGATTGACGATCAACTAAATGGCAGGTCTTGCACGGTAATCCTGATTGGGAAAGAGACAGCTGGCAGAAAATGGATCCACTACGAGATAAAAACTTCTTGGAATAGCTCAAAAGGAGTCGTCGGAATCTACGTTCATAACCTAAAAGATTCGAGCGGGAATCAGACAATGAAGGGGAAAAACCCTTTTGAAAAATTCACCATGAAACGTGACGACAAGACTCTATCTTCAATCGTAAAAACATACTATCCTCCATACGCAGATAGTGAAAAAGTGTACGACTACATCAGTCAAAATCTGAATAATTGGATCGAAGAAGCGGTGACGATCCGGAATAAGTATTGAATCGTGACAGAAGTGCCCGAATTTAAGGAAAATTCACAAGCCGTGCAGTCACACCTGACCATATTGCAGTCAGTGATTCAGCGTATGGCAAACAATAGTGCATCCTCTAAAGCATGGTGCATTACTCTGGTTTCAGCAATTCTTGTTATTGTTGCTGACAAGGCAAAACCTCAGTATGCTTGGATCGCAGTGATCCCAACGATTCTTTTCTTTGTTCTTGACTCATACTACTTGGCGCTGGAGAAGGGAATCCGTAATGCATACAACGACTTTATCAAGAAGTTACACACGCAAGCACTGTTGGCTGATGACCTTTTTGTTGTTGTGCCACAAGGGGGCCTGTTTGGTCTTTTTGTCAAATCAATGATGTCGTTTTCGGTTTGGCCGTTCTACTTGACACTTTATGGAATGATTTATGCGGCGAAGGTATTTGTCATATAAGATGCCCATCTCATTATTCTATAGGAACTTGCTTCTTTAATATCTCATTACTTGTCTATTCTGTTGAGGCTACATCTTCATTAACACTTAGGGAGTATGGAATCATCAGCACTTCCGGTACTTCCGAAAGAGGAATGTGCCGGAGATTATTGGATTGGATTTCTGTTTAGTTCTGACTGAATCCAGAAGTAATGACAACTTTCATCCAAATCTGGAGGAAGGTTGTTTCCTTTGAACCTAAGTGCGTCTACAATGAAGCATAATTTACTGGAGTGTAAATGACTGAAGACACTAAGCTAATTATATCAAACGGGTCTATTATGCAGCAATCGCTCATTAGTATGGCATCAGAATCTTGGCGCTTTAGTCGAGTTTTTGACCGGCTTGTCATGAAGCTTGATGCTGGTGAAAAGAGTCGGTATCATAGCCAGTTGCGTTGGTTTATAAAAAAGGTTGATGAAGCTTTAGCTCAAGTTGATCTGCGGATTGTTAATGTTGAAGGGCATCCATTTGATCCAGGGATGGCTGCAACACCACTGAATATTGAGGAGTTTCAGCCTGAAGATTCATTGGTTGTGCATCAAATGCTGGAACCTATTATCATGGATAAAAATGGCTTAGTCAAATCAGGAACTGTCATACTAAGGAAGCTGTAGTTATGAAAAATTTTATCGGGATTGATCTTGGTACCACCAATAGTGCAATTTGCTCATATGATGGGAAGGAAACCCGCATATGGAAAAGCCCTGGCCAAAACGATGTGACGCCATCGGCAATATTATTTGCCCGCAGAGGGAATAAATACCTTGGTACGCGGGCCTATGATTCGGCTCCTTGGCAACCTGAAAGCGCAGCTCTTTTATTTAAAAGACTCATGGGAACAAGTACGCCCATTAAATTACCTGCTCTTGATTTGACCATGACTCCTGAAGAGTGTTCATCTGAAATACTCAAGTTGCTCTTTGGATACCTTCCAGAAGAAATGCGTAATGATCCTGATACAGGGACCGTTATTACAGTGCCAGCAGCATTCAACCAAATGCAAAAAGATGCTACTATGCAGGCGGCAAACATGGCAGGTATTGGGAAAATTGCACTTATGCAGGAACCAGTTGCTGCAGTAATGAGTGTTATGCGTAGTCGCAATACTGAAGGCATGTTTTTAATCTATGACTTAGGCGGCGGCACACTGGATATTGCTATTGCTGAAAGTCTTGGCGGTAGGGTTAGCCTTCTTTCCAATGGCGGGATTGCTATGTGTGGTGGTAGAGATTTTGACCGATTAATCATGGATAATATTGTTAAGCCTTGGTTATTTGAAACATTTGACCTCCCTGATGATTTCTCTGCCAACCCTAAATTTGAGACCCATAAACGGGTTGCTTTGTGGGTGACAGAAAAGGCTAAAATTGAACTGTCAGCCAAGGAAGAAACAACAATTTTTCTATCAGAGGATGAGATGCGGTGTAAGGATCTTGCTGGTAATGACATATACCTCGAGATCCCGTTTTCAAGAGAGCAGCTGAATAAGCTTATTGATGAAAAAATAAATGAATCATTGGATGCCGCACGTGAGACGCTCTCAAAAGCCGGCCTCACTCCTCACGATTTGGAACGTATAGTATTTGTCGGGGGACCTACCAATTACAAACCACTCCGCGACAAGGTCGCTTTTGAACTTGGCATTCCAGGAAGCACAGAAGTCAATCCTATGACCGCTGTGGCGGAAGGAGCTAGTTTGTTTGCTGAATCCATTGACTGGAGTTCTCAATATCGGTCAAGAAAAAATTCTCGCGGCAAAATTACCTCGGGCGGCGCTATGTCCCTCTCTTTTAACTACATCTCCCGTACACCAGATGTTAGGGCTAAAATTATCGCTCAAATATCAGGGAATGTAAAGGCAGGAAGCGAGTTTCAAATTGATAGCATCGAAACAGGTTGGACTTCCGGTCGATTGCCTCTTAATCACGGAAATACGGTCGAAGTTATGCTTCCAAATAAAGGAGACAATACGTTTAAGGTATTTGTTTTTGATTCAAAAGGGGGTTCGCTACCACTCGATCAAGACAAGATTGTCATTACTCGAACAGCGGCAACCGTTGACGCTATCCCTGCTTCGCACTCGATATTTATTGAAGCATTATCAAAAATAGGTGGTCGCTCTGAGCCTATATATCTCGTAAAGTCAGGTGACCATTTACCACAGAAAGGAAAAGTACTTTTTAAAGCTGCCGAGTCCCTTAAAGCTGGAGCTATTGGGTCCTTAAATTTTAAGGTTTGGCAGGGAGATATTGATGATCCAATAACTGATAACCTTTTTATTGGCACTATGAAGATTAACGGTAATGATTTTGATGATGGGGTTATTCCGGCAGGTGCTGATCTTGAATGTAATTATCAAATCCTTGATTCTGGATGTATTGTTCTTGATGTCTCTATTCCTTGTGTCTGTGTCAATTCAGGAAAGAATTTCTATTCGCGACAGGAAGGTCAGCTTGATTTTTCTTCAGCAGCTGCATTAGTCTCCGAAGAGGGGGAACGCACATTAAACAGGGTAGAAGAAATTCAGGCGGTTATCGATGATCCTAAACTTGATCAAGCGAGACGAAAACTTGATTTAGCAATCTCCCTAGAACCCGACGAATCTGAATCTGAGAAATCACAGGAGGCGATGGCAAAAGTTTCCGAGGCTAAAGGGCTTATAGCCCAGGTTAGAAAAGAACACCTTAAGGCAATCCGGCAGATTGAACTTGACGGGGTTACTTCTTTTTTTGACAGCCATCTTCGGGATCTTGCCCGACCGTCTGAGGTGTCGGCTTTTGATAATCTTGCCAAAACCGCACAAAGCTCTATCGGAAGGCCTGATACGGACTTTGAATATCATCTCTCAGACCTCAAAGGGAAGAATTTTGATATTCTATGGAGACAGGACTGGTTTGTTGTTGAACGGTTTAAATTTTTATCTAATGCTCCGCATCTTTTTTCCGATAAACACCTTTATACTGAACTTATCACTCTCGGCACCCAGTACATGCAGTCTGATGACATCGAAAAACTTCGTCCTATTGTCGGTCAGCTTTCGCAAATGCGGATAGTCAGCGGTACTGATAATGATATGTATGATATCGCCAATATTATAAAGGCCTAACCCATGGCGTTAGATTTATGGCTCCCTAGGGGGTACGGGCTGGATGAGGGCTCCAAAGTCGGCAAGCTCCTCTATTCAGGAGATGACTGGCAAATCTACAAAACATCCAGTGGGGATAATATTTTGCTCGCTATTCCTGAGCTTGAGAAAAAATGGTGTGCTTTTGGTTTTATAGCACCTTCTATTTTTCATGATGTTGTTTTTGGCTCAGCTTTATATAGGGGGTTGTATGTTATTAAAAAGTATACTATTGCTCCAATAGCGAGTCTGGATAGACCCAATAGTAAAGTTGATGCTATTGCCTTCTCGCATTCATTGAAAGCCTCTCGAATAATCTCACATGACGTGTCATTTCATGATGCTCTATACCTTGAACAGTATTCACGGCTTTTGCCAACTTGGTCTTTGACGCCCCGAGTAGATGATGCACTGTTATTAGGAACATGGATTTCTAGTGGAGTTATGGTTTCGACTGAATCATTCCGCAGGCTAAGGTCACTTACTGGCTGGATGCCAAAGGATGATCTGGCAGAAATCATTACTGCAGCTGGTTTATCAGTGCATGCAGAGTTTAGCATACTTACGAAAACAAATCGCCGTCAAGATTCTAAGGCAGATGTCCTGCGAGAAAAAAGCAATGAACTATCAGATGGTAAACCTGTTGATCAAAGACCAAAAACATTCACACTTCCGGGAAGAGAAGCGCTTGAGTCATTTTTCAATGATCATGTGATAGATATCATAACAAATCCTGAAAAATACAGCGCCCTCGGTGTAGGCTTTCCAGCCCCTATCATTTTGCATGGCCCTCCGGGTTGTGGAAAAACTTTTGCCGTCGAGCGTCTTATAGAGTTTATTGATTGGCCAAGTTTTTCTATTGATTCAAATAGCGTCGGTAGTCCATATATCCATGAAACAAGTAAAAAAATCTCAAAAGTATTTGAGCAGGCAATAGAAGCCGCACCTTCTGTTCTTGTTATTGATGAAATGGAGTCGTTTTTGTCGGACAGGCAAAGCGTTAGCGCATCTGGTCTGCATCATGTTGAAGAGGTAGCAGAATTTCTCAGACGAATACCAGAAGCTATAAAGAAAAATGTGCTGATCATCGCTATGACAAATATGATTGAGGTGATTGACCCGGCAATACTTAGGCGCGGTCGTTTTGATCATATCATAGAGGTAAGTATGCCATCAAGGATTGAAGTTGAAGCACTTCTTGAGTCATTATTGAGCAAACTCCCTAAACTTTCCGATTTGAATCTGGCGCCGCTATTAGATGTTATGACCGGCAAGCCACTGTCTGATTCGGCATTTATTGTCAGAGAAGCAGCGCGCATAGCGGCAAAAGCGAATAAACAAGGGCTCGACCAGGAGAGTTTACTATTTGCAATGAAAAGCATCTTGGGGATTCAAGGGAATAAAAAGAACAGTATCGGGTTTGTCTGAAGTTCAATAAAATCGAACCTACTTATATGGACTTGCTGCAAAATCCATTTCATATTCTTCAAGCCACTCCGAGAGATGACAAGCATCGCATCATGGAACTGGCAGATGAACAAGGTTTGCTTTATGATCCTGATGCATGTTTAAAAGCTCGATCTGAAATAACGAATCTCAGAAAAAGACTTTCAGCGGAAATTGCATGGTTGCCGGGCCTTAGCCCAACAAAAGTTAAAGAAGCTTTATTGCTTTTGGAGTCGAATCCAGATGGGCTTCGTGAGATGGACAATCTAAATGGTATTGTTCGACTCAACTTGTTGGTGGCTGGTCTTTCAAGGCTACAAAACCTCAAGCCGGCAAAGATTGCTGAGTGGATTTTAGAGATCTCCAGGTTATTTGATCAGTTGATTGTCACTGAACTCTATAGCACAATAAACGAGGATCGGATTGTTTCAGGATTCTCTAAGGTGACTGATTATTCATGGGTGGAGAGTGAAGTGAATAATCAGCGGCAATATTGTAAGGGGATAATCATAAGTGCACTTGAAAACCTACCCCAAAAAGAGCGCCTTGCCGCCATCATTTTTGTTGTAGTGTCTTCAACTGATGCTGGAAAAGAGCAGGGCCCAATCATAGTAGATATTGTTGATGCCTATGAACTTGAATCACAGGAAGCACTAGAAAAAAGTGAATCTGAGATCAAGGAAAAGATTGAACAAGTGAAAACTTGTGCTGCCTCAGGAGGATCGGATAAAATTCTCTCTAAGATGATTGGAGAGCTTCTTGGACTTGTTCAAGAGTGGGATGATATTGCACAGCCAATCCAGATAAGCAAAAAAAGTCTTGGTCTTGATCATGGTGCAAGTCAGCGGTTGGCCTATACAGTAAGAGGGTTGGCCCTTCACCTTTTTAACGAGCAAGGGAAACTTGATGCTGCGCAACAGATAACGACAGTCCTTCAGAAATTATTTTCAGAAGTTCCGGATGTTGCTGAATTAATAGCAACAGATGCAAATACCCTCCAAGGTCATGAAAAAGCAAAGGATAGAGAAAAGCTTTATGCAGATTTAAAACCAATTTCTGAAGCTCCAAGCTTAAGCGCAATATACGGTATTGGCTTCAGGCTATATGGTTCTTCTGATCCTGACCGAGAGAACGGTTCATTCATGTCCACATATTATTTCACATTTTTCTTTTTTCCTATTATACCCCTATGTCGCTACCGTGTCATCTTAAATCAGACGACATATCATTTCCTCGGTAAAGCAGCACTACGAGATATTGATAAATGGCATAGAGGGATTGCCGTGGCCCTTATAGCTATTTTTGTTATTTATAGTTTTATAGGTAAAAAATCAGGGAGCGGAAGTGCTGATCCATCATATAGTCCAAATGACCAGGCTCCAATATCATCTCAGCAGGAAAATACAAATATCTCTCCATCACAACCCAATAGCAGTGGAGCGGAACCAGTTGTTCCAAGTGAAAACATATTATCGCGTAATTCTTTAAAGACGGAAATCGAAAATGAAAAAAAGCAAGCAAAAGAAATAGAGGGAGAGGTATTGGGGATGAATGACCAGCTGAACTCCTATAAGTTGCAATTGGATACACATCAAGCTGCTGGTGAGTATGATGAATATAATGCGTTAGTACCTTTATACAACTCATTGGTTGCAGAAAAGAAATCAGCCATCGAAAGGTATAATAACCTCATCGATGAAGTCAATCAAAAAGTACATCAATATAATTCTCGTCGGTATTAAAGTGGGGTATAGGGGACGGTCGTCATTCATAATGTGCACTTTCTCCAAACAGACCTTCTTTCAACTCAATCTTTCTTATCCCCAGTACAAAGGGGATGGACTGCTAACTGTATTAATGATAGTTAAAAGTGTGATATGGAAATTCGGGCGCAAATTACCAACTGAAACCCAGGGTTATTGATCTTCCAGAGGGAGGCAATCAAAATCCCAGACCTCATTTTTCTCCCTTGAACAGTGCATACCCCAGCTTTCCCTGCAATACGGTACGGTAAAACACCCGCTCATTTTTCATGACGGTAAGAACACCGTTCAGCCCGTATCTGGCAAATATTCTTTTCAAGGTTGTCAGCTTTTCAGGAATTGTCATCGTGAAAAACCAGTGCTTGACATCCCGATCCTTCCGTATTTTCCAGAACATTTCTGGCTTTGACCACTGCTTGAATTCGGAGACGATATTGTTCACACCGGCTTTGTCGAGCATTGCCCTCCACTCGTCAAACTCAAGGGGCGTAGTGCCATACCGCTCGGCAAAATCATCTTTTTCCTCTTTTGAAAGCTTGACTCGCCAGGTAGATTCATGAATAAGAATCTGGCCACCAGGCTTTACCACTCGGACCATCTCATTCAACACTTTCTGTGAGTCGTCAGGTATGCCAACGGCGCACTCGTTGATAACGACATCAAAACTATTGTCCTCGAATGGCAGGTATTGCGAATCCCCAAGCCTGAAGTGCACCTTATGAGTTAGTCCAGCTTTCTCGGCATTGTCAGCAGCTGTT